>OIZE01001966.1_pt1 | contig 11617 bp, 10 predicted proteins | sample 1588421 | NCBI WGS metagenome assembly OIZE01 (sample SAMN03283251) | human gut metagenome | biome: human-associated habitat; material: feces | host: Homo sapiens | place: USA | collected 2013
ACAATTATTGTTTCCGGTGATATTCATGGAGACTTAAATCAATTGGTGTTCAAACTCTGCATTCAATACAAGTTGAAGGACACTCTATTGATTGTAGCTGGGGATTGTGGCTTTGGCTTTGAAAAGAAAGAATACTATGAGCAAATGGTTAGACGAAATGCCAAGCGAATGAACCAAGCCAACAATTGGATTGTATTTGTGCGTGGCAATCATGATAATCCAGCTTATTTCGATGGAACAACATTCAATTACAAACGCTTCATCGCTGTTCCTGATTATACTATTCTCCAAGCCTGTAATCATACCATCCTTTGTGTAGGCGGAGCTATTTCTATTGACCGTATTTATCGCATAAATGAATGGAACAAACGGAAATATCGTGTTCACTCCAATGAGTCGCAAGAAAATGATATTCCTCGCAATTTATATTGGAAGAATGAAGCTCCTATTTACGACGCTGATAAGATGAATACCATCTGTGTAGATTTCTTGATTGATACAGTTGTCACACATACTGCGCCATCACATTGTGAGCTATTCTCAAAAAGCAACCTTAACCAATGGGCTGAGAACGATTCATTACTTCTTGGGGATGTACAACTTGAAAGAGAAGTAATGGATATGCTTCTTCATCATCTTAAAATCAACAACCACCCGGTGAGCCATTGGTATTATGGTCATTTCCATCAAAGCTGGCATTCCGACATTGACGGAATACTATATCAGATGCTCGACATTATGGAGTTCAGTCAAGTCTATTAATTTATACCATTTCAGGTATAATATTTCTGTAAAACACAGAATTATACCCGATAGGATATAATGGTTTTCCTCGAATAGAAGTGTACCATTTATGGCATACAAACACTTTTTCAAGCGAATAACTCGGTTTTGCTACACTTTTTCCAACGAATCGAGTACCCTAAATAATCGGAACGCAAAAATTCCACCATAAACCGCAGAAATTCCAAGAAAAGCACTACCTTTGTATTCAGCAAGCGTTCTGTAACATCCATGCGGAAATGCCCTATCGTTCAACACATTGAATCTGATAGCAGACATTTCACAAAAAGGCTGAAAGAAAGCGGTACAACACGTATATGCAAAACAATGAAATACAACAATTTGCATTTGTCCCCACATTCTGTGTACTTGTAAAAACGGAGGTTGTACCGATTAAAATGAATAGTCACTGATAATCAGTGATGTAAATATGCTGCATCGGCATAATGAAATAGTTCCGGATTTTAATGATTCAATAGTATAACCTTTATCGTCTATTTTACGATATCTAAAAAGTTTTTCTGGAATATTAGGAAGTATCAATTTGTAAATATTACTCCATACATCTGAAGTTGCAGCTTTATCTATATTGAACGGAATATAGGATTGCTCTATAATTTCCTGAAATTGTTTTCTAAAATCTAGCATCTTTAAGTCGTGAATTGTTATATCCTTTTATTTCATTAACTCAATAACATCTTCTGGCAACATTGCATTCCCAGCATCATCTTTCAGAGCACTCTTAAGAAACAGCACCGGAACGATGGTGTAGTTCTTGATAAATAGTAACAAATTAGCTTTACGGAGAAGTTCGCCTGTCAGTTGTTTGCCATTCTCTTGGGTTGTCCATTTGCATTCGTCAACCAGCAGATACTTTTTATCGAGCGATTCTGCCATCACATCAAATTCAACTTGTTCCGGCTTTTTGTCCTCATTGAGAAATGGGTAGCGCCTTGGTTATCGGCATTATGAAGTAACTCATACACAAAATGTGCTTTGTCTTTATAAAGATTCTGGGCGATTTCCAATGCTCCACGATACATAGGATTCTTGAAGATTGTCCAAGCCTCCCGACCTTGTTTACTGAGTACCTTGAAATATAATTCCTCCTCCTGATTCATAACTGCTCCTTGATTTTTCTGATGACGTCTTCCACCTCTTCGGTCATTATTGCACCATTTTCATGATCGCAAGTCGTGAAAAGATTTTCTCCGAGGGTATAACCTATTTCCTCGTAGAATTTTAGTTTACGCTCCCATGAAGCCTTGTATTCCGGAACGACAAGCATTCCCAGATGTTCCCAGATGATTCTATCACCCCATGGGGTTTCAAAGGAAAAGTCGGGAATGCATCGGTGGCCATTTTCTTCCAGTAGTTGCTCGTACTCAAATTCCACCCCAGCATTTACCAATTGGTTTACAATTACAACTTCTGACTTGCTACGCACAAACAGACCTTTCTTGGCTGTTCCATGAATCAGGCCCTCAACATAAGGAATATTAAGACGTTCGGCTCGAACGGAATAGTCAAATAGATTGGTATTTCGTCGCGCGAGCACTGAGGCTTGTGGTTTAGTAAATTCTCTCAACCAACCAATAGAATCTTGAACAAGCAGGACTACACGCTTCTTTGCTCTGGTAAGAGCTGTATATATCAACTCACGACTTAAAATGCGGCCGGTTTTGGGCAATACCACAAAAACCGTATCAAAATCGCTGCCCTGGCTTTTATGGATTGTAATAGCGTATGCAAGCTCAATAGCAGCATCCTGGTCTTCCCCTTTATCTCCCCTGAAGCCGAAGGTTTCATGAGGTATGCCAACATACATAACATTGATATGTCCTTTATTTATAGACTTAACAAAGCCTATCTGGCCATTGGAGAGAGGATATTTTTCTTTTGATGGATAGGATTCTCGTAATATATTTTGAAGTTGAATGACTTTATCATTCTTATATATCTTCTGGGTTCCGATTTCCTGATAATCCCCTTTGCGATTGATATTATTTCCAACCCATGACTGAAGATAGGAATTCAGTTGATATGTACCCCATGCGGGATTTATTACTGGAGCAAGAATCTGAAGATTTTCGAGCGCTGCCGGATCTGACTCAAGCGATTTTAAGTCGTCAATACCTATTTTTTGCTTCAAGGATTCTGGCAGTTCGACATCGGAACAAGCGAGTTCCTTGCAAATTGCATCCCTAAGGATTTGAGGCAGATCCTTTTCATCGTTCCAGTAATAAACTGAAAGATCGCCTTTGAGATTCTTGCTTTCGATTTTCCAAAATATTTCATCGGCAAATTTCTCCGGTTTGTTTCCACTGAACCAAGAGGCCAAAGTCAAGACATCTGAATCTCCACTGGCTATTGTGCGCACAACGGTGCGGAGATAGGTAATGGCAGATTTCAGATTGGCGTCCGCGTCATCACAATTAAGATAATGGCATAAATCCGAGAAAGCCCTGCCCGGACCTATCGGAGGTAGCTGATAGGGGTCTCCGATAAGTATTATTCGGTTTATGAACTTCAGGTCAAGCGACATAATAAGCGCATGAAACGTGTCGGTAGTTAGCATCGAACATTCATCAATGATTATATTCTTAGCACGTGAGTATTTGCGCGAGTCTTCAGTTAGACGCGGTTTCATGTTTTCAAAATCGAAGGCGCCGAGACTGGCAAGAAACTGAGCTACGGTTTTTGAACTCACATTTTCGGCCATATTACTGAGCCTTACTCTCGCCTTTCCAGTGGGAGCCAGCAGCAGAACGCCTTCTGCTTTTATCTTGTCAGAACAGAGAAAGGATCTCACTACGGTAGTCTTACCGGTACCTGCGCCTCCCGTGAGAACTGAAAGGCGCTTTTTGTCCATCATTTCAAGAGCTTTGGCCTGCTGTTCAGTAGCCTGTTGACTGCGCTCGTTTGTAGGATCATAATTCTTGTCTGACATAGCGAGGGATAGCCAGTCCTCACCGGTAGGCTTCTTAACATCTCTCTTTGCTCTTTCTCGTAGCACTTTCCGAAGAAACTCCTCCATTTGATAATATTCCTTGAGTTGGATAGCAGTAGGGTTCTCATCAGGAACATAATCGAAGGATACTTCAAAAAACTGGCGATGTGTGAGAAGTATGTTTTTCGGGAGGCGAGCTTTGTCTTCTTCCGTCATTATGTCGCGCAGATAGTCCTCCATCTCTTTTATTGACACAAGGGTATCACCATCTGTTAGAACGGAATAAAGCCTTTCAACGACTAATGATCTAAGGCGTCGAGTATCCAAAATGGACTCCGCTGCGAACGGAGGCACTGGAACATTATCACCCTGAATTGTTGGGTCGGGGAAGGCTCCAAGATCAATTGTACGCGTTGAAACTTTCTCTATAAAATTCCGAGCGCACCATTCGCTGATGAGGTATGGATTGCTTAGTATATCAGACTCTACATCATCTATAAAATGCTCAATAACATCGGATTCAAGTTCAAATCTGGATAAAGTGATAAGACGCTCACGTACATTACTTGTTTGGCCCTCCCAACTTATTCGATACGTAGGAAGAGACGAGTTGTAAACAGCACTATCAACTTTGATTTCCTTATTTAGCAACTTTTCAAAATGCCCCCAGGGATTGTCTTTCGGTCCACATCCTTTTTTTCGCAGGTCGCTTTCAATCAGATTGCCATAATCTATTCCCAGCGCTTTAAGTGCTGAAGCGAATGAAGGGAAGGGAGTGATTTGTTTCTTGACATGCTCAATACGGGCATCAATCCACCTGAGTTGACATTGCCATCCCTCGATTGAGCCAGCCAAGCCATGTCGAATTACTGCCTCCAACGAACGCCGAGCAGCTTCAAGAATCAATAGCATTGAATGATTGCTTATAAAATCACAACCATATGATAGTTCATCAAATATCTTTCCGCTACTGTCAAATTTATCCAGCGATAATTTGATCTCATCAAGAGCCTGTATCTTTGACAGACCCTTCCCTTGGAATATATTCTCATCCAACTCCAGATATTCTTTATAGGGGAGAATGAAGCCGCGAGATTCTTTCAGGTCTGGGCGAATGGAATGAGAGAACATTATCTCCCATAAGGGATATGTATAATCGGCAGTTGTTTCGTAGTCTTGAACACCACAATTTTTTACTATATCCCCCATTCCCACAATCATTCGTAAACCTTCATCGTCAATCGGATTGCCTTTCTTACAATAAAAGACGCATATCGATTCCTCGGTTATCTCTGAGCTGAACCATTTAAGCACATCATACAATCGCTCAGGATTATAAACCCAAGCCGAACCGAAAGGTGCACTTTCGGCAGGGCGAAATTCAGGATGCTCCTTGCTAAGGTCTTTCTGTGCATCCATATTCAAGTAACGGAATGGTATTCCAAGAGCTGAATAAGCTGGTATCATTACTTTTGTAGGTAATAACTTAGAATGTGGATTGTCTGAATTCCAAGCATATATGTGAATAAATTCACGCTCATAAGCCTTGTAATTCATGAATCCCCCATTCTCTCCAGCACAAGCAGGACGTTCTTTTGTAGTTAATTTAGACCAGTCGATTCCACACGACAACTGCTCACAATCTACTTTTGAGTTGACAATATTAGGTAGTTGTTTACAGAATGTATTACAACGAGGATTTGCACATACATGCGAATTCCAACCATTGTCGTGCCAAGGTACTCGAACAGATATATGTTTCATTTTTTTAATCTTTTTACAATGTTAAATTATTGTTATACAAAATCATTATTACAATTATAAACTCATCTAACTGAAACTACTCCATCTTACATCGCTCATCCAACACTCCGGCAAACATATCCATCTCTCTCTTGGAAATCCCCAATCGTGTTGCCAATTCTCGCCATCCTTTTATAGCTTCAGTTACCTCAACAACAATCTTTTCTGCTGTTGTACGGTTTAGCATATAGTCTTCGCAAGCATCCAGCAAAATACCCAGTTCTGCCTTATTGGAGGTTGATGAGACAAGCAGACTCTGATACTCATTCAAAGTAGGGTTCATGTCATATGCAGGAGAAAGCGTCCAACCTTTTGCAGTCAAAAGAAAACCATGATTACGGAAATGATCATCGCTATTACCAATGCAGATATTGAAAGCCACACGGCGATAGAGTTCCTGCAGATTCTCTTCCACATTCGTGCAGTTCTGGATTATGAAATCGACTATATCCAGATAACCATGCCCTGTAGTTGCATTGTCACCGTCATTGAGTCCCAATAAAGTCATTGCAGAAGCAAAGTGAATCCGTTTCCCCTCTTGGGTTCTGTCGAAGCGTTGAGAAAGCAACGTGTGATATTTCTTTCCTGTTGCCAGCACTTTGGTCTTTGCGGCATTTATACCGGCTTTTGCAGCAAGAAGGTGACTGAAATGCTCCCAAAGTCCGGCATCATAATCATCCTTGCGAGAAGGGAACTTGGCTATATAAAGCGTTTTATCCGTGTCTATCACACTGGCTTTAGGTCTTGCACCTCCCAATGAAGAACCGGGCTGCACGAGTTGGGCAACCCATTTCCTGTCAGGCAGGACATTCCCCTCTTCACTTTTCTCAATTTCCGCACTGGCCGCAATCAACTCCCTTATATCCGCCAGAGGTGGGATTTTCAACAACTCACTTACATTTATAAATCCTCCGTCTTTTAACTCCTTGAAACGGAAAGCACCCATTCGGGAAAAGTCATCGATACCAGTCAAAAAATCGAAAGAAGATAGTCTCCGTACCGGTCGCCCCTCTTCCATCGCAGCAATCTGCTCACGTCGCAACAACAGCGTTCGTCCCCAACGATCCGGCAAAGCATCCGAGAAACATCCGAATATATCTTTCTCCGGTTGCGTATATTGCTGTCCCGGATAATTATTGAGGTCATCACTCAGAAATAAATCTCCGTGTTTCTTCAGCCATTCATCGCTGAAGGTAAAGCAATAGCTGTCCGAGCCACGAAGAGATTCATAGCCTAACTCGCCAACGAGTTCTGTCTCGTTGAGCCAGTCAAAATCGGCATAAACATATAACATCTTCATCGTTTACTCCTTTTTTGAGGCACGTTCCCTTGTCTTCAAACTCAAATCCTGCAAGGCTTTTCCCAATTTATCTTCTTTGGCTAGCCACAGAATATCATCGTCCAGTTGCAGAGCATAGAGCACTCGCAAATAAATTCCGATTGCCACAGTCGGCGCACCTTTCTCTATTCGGGACACAGTCAACGGAGAACAGGTGGCACGTTCTGCCACCTGAGCTACGCTCAAATTCCTGCGCAAGCGAGCCAGTTTAATCTGCTCTCCCACAACTGACATTTTCTGCTCCAACTTTCGGGGCAACTTGGTTCCCATTGTATTTTTAGCCATAATCAACTTATCATATAATATGCAAAGATATTACTTTTTACCTATTTAATGATATATTGCGGACGCAAAAATCACAAATTCAAAAGATACGACTATTAAATACTGATTTTGCTACCAAAATAGAGATTTCAAAGAAGCAGACTTCTACCTTTATCTATGATTATTTCCAAGATAAAAGCCAGCTTCTTCAATTTAAGCATCACTCGATGGGCTTCACCAATTCTTCATCCTGCCATTCCGCAAGAGAAACAATCGCATTGTATTGCTCCAAAGTCAAATCCGATTCACTATCGTCTGAGCATTCGTATTCCCACGGCAGTTCGTAAACAGTACCTTCTTCCTGATAATCCATATAGTTATGGTACGTATTAGGAATTAACCGCACATAATCTTCTTCGCGCAGAATCCTCAAAAGTTTCTCGGCATCACGAATCAATAATGGCACTCCGACCTTATATAGAGCAGTGGCAACCTCAATGGCCAGCTCGACATTTGCCGAGTAGCTATTAGAAACAACTATCATCCAACCCTGCTGTGGCACCTTCGATGCAATGATGTTCAAGCGCGAAAACCCCAACTCGCCATAGTGGTCTGTTGCAAACCGTATAAAATCCTCCGGGCTGTCAATGTCATAGAGTTTATCTACATCTACGAATTTCACTCGTTTGTAATAGACTACATCTCGCAGTTCTTCCGGGATATTCGGTTGTTCTTCGTAGAGACGATTTCCAATACTTCGCTTCCGGTAGTATGCCTCATAAGCCTCGTTAGCGATACGATAATATGTGCAATATTGCCGAATGGTCATAGTCTTCAGATGAAGTGCGGAATGTTCCTTCGCAGAATCCTCCAAAGCCTTTATCGCTGTTTCCCGATCTTCCACATTAATCTTAAAGCTCGGAGCTATCCTATTGAGTTCCTTTCGTGCAATCCGCCCAATCCGTTGCTGGCACGGCAGATTGTGCGCCACATAGTCGTTGAACCCATCAGGATTTGCAACAATAACATCAACCAGCCTCTGCAAATAGCAGAAAAGTCGGGCAAGGGAATCCTGATACCATCCGTCATCTGATTCTCCGTCGGCACAAGAGGAGCGATTTGTTATGACGAAATGCGCATGTTTTCGGTCTGTAATGCGAATCGACCGGAACTCTTCGTATCTATAAGAGGCGATATGAAACCACTGCGTTTCCGTTGGATTGAATGCGAGCCAGTCCGCAAGGAACGCATCTTTGCTTTGATACTCTCCCGAAGCAATCAGTTCCTCGACATCACCCCATTCCTCTGGAGTGGGTCGCGGTACCACAATGTAGAAGCCACGGTATTCATCATCCCCCATTACGGTAAGTTGCTCGAACTGATGCTGAATTTCAACTAGACGTTCCAGCATATTGCCGCTAACTGTGATTTCACAATGACGCATTTCACCCATTGCTTCTATATGCGAAGCGTTCAAGCCAACCTCATTTGCCAAATCAATAAAGAGTTTTCTATCTATTATTCTTTCATCCATTGCTTAATGCTCATTAAATTTCAACATGCTTTTTCGGATCAAACCCATTCACAATGTGCTCATTCGCAAAAATATATCCCATCTGATTACAGATTACTTTTGTACTACCAATCTCTGTGTCTATATTGGTATGTGAATGTCCATAAATCCAAATATCTATCCGACTGTTGGCAATCCAATCACCATATTCGCTAGCAAATGCACTATTCAGTACGGAGTTCTTGTGCTGTGGATCAATCACCTCCAAAGTAGGCAAATGATGAGTAACCACCACAATATGACCAGCCGTGCTCTCTTCGACACTTTTCCGGATAAAATCAATACAGGTCTCATGCATCCGATTGAATTCCTCTACCTGTAGCAATTTTCCGTCAAATTTGATTTGGCGAAAGTCATTCATACCTTTCCACACGAAATACTCGTCATTCGGGTTAATCCGTGACCATAGCGTACTCAGGACAAAATCGGTATCATCGATACGGATTACCTGATTCTGATAGAACCCTACATTCTCACGGAACATCCACTTCCATTGTAGCCCTCGTTCCATCACGTCCGAATAATTATAGTATTCGTGATTGCCGGGAACAATCAGAACCTGCCTGTAATTATCCGAAGCCCATTTCCAGAATTTCATCATAGGAGCTATTCTATCCCTAAGATAGAATATATCTCCAGCCAAAACCAGCACGTCACCGGTAACAGGTAATTCATTATGCTTTAAATATCTGCTGTTCTCCCTGAACTCCAGATGTAAATCGCTCATGTATTGTATCTTCATTGCTCTTTCATTTTTAATTGTTCAACTTGTTTTTCAATAATTATCTTCATCTGTGCAAATGAAACCGGCATAAAGTTGTTGTTTTCAACACCTACGTCATATTGTGTAGGATAGAGATACTGAAGCCGGGCTGCATCAATTCCAGTGTTATTCTTCCTCGTATGCACATGGCCGAACAGTTGCCATACATCTTTATAGCCGCCATCAAAGCACAGAAACGGATAGTGATTCAAATATATCTTCTGTTTATCCACTTCTATATGCATCTGCATGGTCACATGCTCAAACCTATCGACATACCCCTGCCTCAAGTTCTTTAAATCATGGTTGCCGAGAATCAGATATATCTTGCCATTCAATCTATCAAGAATTTTAGTCCATTCAGCTGAACCGCCCAGACAGAAATCACCCAAGTGAAAAACAGTATCATCCAAGCCAACTGTATTATTCCAATTGGAGATAATCGTTTCATTCATCATTTCCACATCCTCAAAAGGTCTGTTGCAGAAACGAATGATATTTCCGTGATAAAAGTGGGTATCAGATGTAAAAAATACCTTACTGCCATCAAATTTATAATTCATTTCTTCTCAATTTATGTGCATCGCTGCACGTTAATAATCTGTTTGTCAATCACCCATCAGACGGAAATGACAGAAAAGCATCGTAAGATAACTGTCACAAATGGGTATAAAAACAAAATAGTTGGAAAGTTCGGTAAAGACTCTCCAACTATTCAGTTTATATTTTCAATCAGGGGTAGAATAAACTACACCATGCTATGTTCTTCGTTGGAAAGTATTTATAATACAAGGTTCAATGCCAAAGACATGAACACACAATACAGATTCAGGGCGTTTGTTACCCCAAATTGTGACCTTCGATAATATGTTCATTCTATTTCTTTGCATTGTTAGTTTTTATATCGTTTCAAACTCAGCGCAAAATTAGCAAATAAATTCCATATCACACATCGCTTTCTGAGAAAATCCACGTAACCTTTTGCCTATATGCCGCATAATAAAAACTGAACCTATGCAATTAATACACAGATTCAGTTCCTTATCATTTAGCTCACTCCATTGATTCCCGAATAATCCGCCGAGTCTCTTTCTTATACTCCTTGCGGTCATATTCGAATCCCCTGCACATCCAACAGCTACACGGAGTACCTGTTGTTTTGTAAACTTGTGCCCATTTCTCTTTTGCCAATTCAAACCAACGGGGATGCTCATAATAGCTTCCATCCTCACGAATGATGCAATGACCATAAGCGGCATAAAGAATCATGCGAGCCTTAAACACACGAGCCATTTGTTGGCGTCTCCAAAATTTGTTTCTTTTGTCCATCGTCTCTTTCTATTAAAGTTAGGATGAACGATGATGTTACTTTGGTGAGACTTAATATATCCATAGAATTATACTTTTAATAATCAAATTATTGCAGCTGTATATCATTCTTAATCTTCCATCTGATTAGAGAGAATCTTCATCATCCTCTTCCTCAAAACCTTCTGATGCATTTGCTATCAGTGCCTTCCCTATTTCCAATTGTAGGTATTTCGGAAGACGAAGCAGTTTTGCCATAAGATGGCTATAAGTGAACTCTACTTTAGTGTCGAGTATTGGTTCTTCTTCTATGCTCGTATCAATTTTCTTAACAGCATCAGCATCTTTAATAAAGTCGGAAAAGTCTGGCTTCTCCATCCAATTTTCTATCATACCGTCATGTTTGATTCTTAAACGGATATAATCCCCACAATCATCCGCCTCCGGAATTAAGCCATTAGGTACATAATCGGTAATTTTACATATTACCTTTTTATCTTTATCAAGCAAGAAATAGGTTCCGCTATCACATACCTTAGCTTGAAGATATAAAGTTCCATATTCTGGTTTCCAATCAAGAAGTTTATGAACTTTCAAGTCAATTATGCCAGACCACATCCCTTTAGAAACCAAAGGATACTTGTTTTCATATAGCTCACCAAGCCAATCATCTGTATAGCTACACATTTCCTCATTGTATGGGAAGTATATCACCAGATAGTGAGCCACCTCATTCAAATTCTGTTCTTCAATTCCAACTAATATCTGTTTTGCCATAATCAAAATTTTTAAATAGTAGTCAACAGACTCACATCAACATCAGGAATGATAACG
>OIZE01001970.1_pt1 | contig 11572 bp, 9 predicted proteins | sample 1588421 | NCBI WGS metagenome assembly OIZE01 (sample SAMN03283251) | human gut metagenome | biome: human-associated habitat; material: feces | host: Homo sapiens | place: USA | collected 2013
GAGAGCGGCAACACCCGCGCCGCCGAGGTGTTGACCGGCCCCCGGGCCGCTTCGCAGGTATATGTGCCGGAATACATCACCGTGCACCTGGGGGCCCCCAATGATACCTCCGCCCGCAATGTCACTGTCAGCTTCCGGGATTACATCAAGAATGTCGCCTCCAGCGAGATCTATCCCACCTGGCCGGAGGCCGCCCTGCGGGCCAATATCCTGGCGCAGATCACCTTTGCCCAGAACCGCATTTTTACCGAATGGTACCCCAGCCGCGGCTACAATTTCAATATCACCAATAATACCGCCTACGACCAGTACTTCGTCTACGGGCGCAATATCTTTACCAATATCAGCCGCCTGGTGGATGAACTATTCGATCAGTACATCCGCCGCCGCGGCGCGGTCAACCCCATCTTTGCACAGTACTGCAATGGCACCACCGTCACCTGCGGGGGACTTTCCCAGTGGGGTACCGTTGCCCTGGCCAATAACGGCTACACGCCGCTGGGCATTCTGCGTTATTACTACGGCGACGACATCGTCATTGATACCGCCACGGTACAGCGCCGCATCACCTCCTCTTATCCGGGTTCGCCGCTTACCATCGGCAGCCGCGGAGAGGATGTCCGCACCATCCGCACCTGGCTCAACCGCATCCGCCGCAATTATCCGGCCATTCCCGCCATCAGCACCACCAGCGGCGATACCTACAATGCCGAAATGCAGCGTTCGGTGCAGGCCTTCCAGCGCATCTTCAATCTGACCCCCGATGGCATTGTCGGCCCCGCCACTTGGAATAAGATCGCCTATATCTATGTAGCGGTCATGCGCCTGGCGGAGCTGGGCGGCGAGGATATTCCCCTCCCGACCGAGCGTCCCAGCAGCACCCTGCGCCGGGGCAGCAGCGGAGAAACGGTGCGCCTGGCGCAGTACTTCCTGCGGGTCATTGCCCTGTATGATGATGAGATCCCGCCCATCACCATCGATGGCTCCTATGGCCCGGCCACCGAAAACGCCGTGCGCGCCTTCCAAAAGATGCAGGGCCTTACCGTGGATGGCATCATTGGCCCCGCCACCTGGAATTCCCTGTACGAGCGCTTCCTCGGCATCACCCAAACCACCGGTCTGGCCGTTACCTACCCCGGCACCCCGTTGAAAAGCGGTAGCCGCGGGGATAATGTCCGGGTGGTGCAGGAGTACCTGAATACCCTGGCCCGTGCCTATCCGCTGCCCCGTGTTGCCGTGGATAGCATCTACGGCCCCGCGACCGAAAACGCTGTGCAGGCCTTCCAGCGGCTCTTTGGCCTCACCGCCGATGGCATTGTGGGTCCCCGCACCTGGGAACGCCTGGTGGGTACCCGCCTGCTGCTGCGGTAGGTTTCAGCAGGGTCCGGGGCTGGGGGCTTCGCCCCCTACGGCCGTCCCCTATGGGGGGGGACGGCCCTGCGGGCCCCATCCCGCACCTCGCGCTTTCCCGCAAAGACCACCAAAAAGGCCCGCTGCAAACCACAGCGAGCCTTGTCTTTATATCATTCAGTTTTCTTCGGTGGGCGTTTCCTCGGCTGCCGCGGCCGCCAGCTGCGCCGCCAGCCGGTGGGTCATGCGGCGCAGCCGCCGCCCCGCCAGGAAGCAGAGGCCCAATACCAGCACCGCCAGCGCCGCTATCCCCGCGATGCCGAAGCTCGCGCCCTCCACAAAGAGCAAACTCAGCGGATTGGCGGTATTGCACAGGGTGTTAAATTCCCCCGCGCCGTAGGTCGCCGCGTCCATGGCCTTGGCCGCCGCCGTAAAGAGATAAGTCAGCAGTGTGCCGCTGTACAGCATGACAATGGCGCTGATGAGCCCGGTCACCAAACTGCGCAGCAGGCAGCCGCCGCTCATCGCCGTCACAAAGATCATTAGGTACAGCAGCATGGCCACATCGCCCTGGGGCAGCACCAGATTGCCCGGCAGTACCGCCGCCAGCGCCACCGTCACCGGCACCAGTATGATGGCCGAAAGCAGCGTAGTGGCATTGGCGGTGCCCACTACGGCGTTCACCGCCACATTCAGCGGCAGCCGGCCGTGACAGGTCTTTCTGGCCGTCAGCGGCTCCAGCACCGAGACCGCCGCGCGTCCGAATACCCGCAGCAGGCGGGGCAGGGCAAATAGGCACCCGGCGGCTACCAGCGCAAAGGAGACCGCGTCGTAGAGGGGCAGCCCAGCCGCCATGCCCATGATAAAGCCCAGGATCAGGCCCCACAGGCTCGGCTCCAGCAGGAAGTTCCCCCGGCGGGATTGCTCCAGCGAAACACGCCGGTCCCGCAGACCGGGGACCAGATTGATGAGAAAATTGCAAAGCCACGCCAATGGGGCCGTCCCCACGGCAAAGCTTTGGGTAAAGGTGATGTGGGATGTCCCGGTCAGCCGGCTCACCGGTGCGGTAAAGACATCCGCCAGGATGATCTGCAGCACAACCATCAGCAGGGCGGCCGTCAGGCCGTACCACATTTCGCCGGTCAGCTGCTGCACCAGTACCCCCGCAAAGGCCGCCTGCCACAGGCTCCACAGGTCCATATTCAGCACGCGGGTCACCCGGCAGGCCAGCATCAGCAGGTTCAGCAGCACGGCGCCCGGCAGCACCAAGTACAGGATATCATTGTTCAGTGTCACCTCGGCCGCTTTCCGCCAGTGCAGGTTGGCCGCCCCGGTGGAAAGGGAATAGGTATCGATCATGGTATTCACCAGCGTCACTAGCTGGCCGCTCAGTGTGCTGATGAGCAGCTGGATGGCCACGGTGCTGCCCAGCACCGCCAGCGCGCACTGGCCGGAGCGCTGAACGCCCGCACGGCTGGCCAGCCCCAGCAAAAAGAAGAATACCGGAATGAGCAGAAAGCTGCCCAGCCCGCTTACGATATCATAAAGGGAATGGAGTATATCCAAGGTTGTACCTCCTTTGGGGGAATGCCCGTCCCAACCATTATAACCGGGGAATGTGACGATAGTATGAAGAAAAAGCATAAAAACCCAATATATTAGCCTACTTATTTTCCCATACCGGCGGCGTAAAGTCAAGAGCGGCAGCCCGAAGGCCCCCCTTGCGGGGTCGTCCCTGTTATGGTATAATGCAGCGGGCCCATTCGGAAGGCGCACCGCCCCGTGCAGGACAGGACAGGCCGGAAGCCGCAAAGGAGTGTGACAGCATGAAGAACTATCGGTTTTTGTTTTTTCTCGGTATTTTCAGCGCTATCTTTTCAAAACAGATCGACACGATCATAGCCCGTGCGATCAAGAGCGAGCGGAACAGGGCGATATTCAAGGGCGTACTATTTGCAGTCATGCTCGGCATAATAGGGGTTCTTATCTGGAAAAGCCGGGTATAAATGCCGCCGAAGCAGCCGCTGTTCCGGTTGGGGATTTATAATATCATAATGAAAATAAAGGGAGGCACCACCATCATGGAAGAACTCATTCTGAACAATATCCTTGAAACACTGAGGGAGATCCAAAGAGAAATGGAGCGCCAGACCGAGCTGCTGCAGCGCATCGAGCAGAACACAAGAGACTGACCCCCGCCCCGGCGGGCGGCCGGAACCGCAAAAGGGAGCCCCCGAAAAGAGACTCCCGCTTTTCTTTTTTTTCAGCCCTGCGCCGCCATCTCCCGCAGCAGGTCATACAGCGCGGCATCCTTCCCGCAGTACCGGTGGTTCCCCACCGTCAGCCACAGCGTGCCGTCCTCCATGCAGTACAGGATGGTCTGTGCCTTCCGGTCATCAAAGAACACGGTGATGTGCTCCATGTATAAGGTGGTGGAGCCGGAGGCCCGGATATTGAACTTCACTCCGGCCAGCCGTTCGTCCAGCGCCTCGCTTTCCTCCGCGGTCATCTGCCGGTGGCCCTCATCCCATTGCAGGGACTCCGCCCGGCTGTGCGGCAGCCCGGTATGGGGGAGGGAAATCACCCCGAAGAAGATAAGAGCCGCAGCCAGAATAAAAATTGCAGGCAGCCATTTTTTCATGTGTTTTCTCCTTTGTGCTTATTTATGATGCAGCAGCCAGAAGAGATAGCGAACGATCAGACAGATCATCATCGGACCGAACCGGAAAAAGCCAAGCGGCTGCGCTTTCTCTTCGGATATTTTTTTGACCTGCCGAAACCAGACCTCCGAAAGCCCTGCCAGCAGTACGCCTGCTGCCCAGTACCAAACCGTTCCGCGAAGATCATGGGTAATCATCCCCCACGCAGTAAAGGTGACGAAGCTCAATACAAAAAAGATAGTGTATCGGGTTGCTTCAGACATGCTGTTTTCTCCCCTTTTGCAAAGTGTTTTTTTGCTGCTTCCATTATAGCAGGGAACCGTGCGCCCCGCCATTGGCGACTTCCACATTTTTCCCGCCATGCGTTTGGCAGTAATGCCTTCACCCTATATAACGGCCCACGGCGGCATTTTGCAACAGCTTCCTTGACATTTTTTTTGCGCTATTGTAAGATGGGAAAGGTTTCATCTTAAATCATTACGCCGCTGTGGCGGAACAGGCAGACGCAAGGGACTTAAAATCCCTCGGTGGCAACACCGTACGGGTTCGATTCCCGTCAGCGGCACCACAAAGGGAGCAGCCACCAGCCGCAGGTTGGTGGCTGTTTTCTTTTTGGCTATGACGCTGGGAATCGAACAGGGCGGCGCACCGCAGTGCGTAAAAAAGCTGCCGGCGGCAGGTTTTTTAGCCCGCGGGTAGATTCTCGTCAGCGGCACCACAAAGGGAGCAGCCACCAGCCGCAGGTTGGCGGCTGTTTTCTCTTTGGCTATGACAGCTGGGAATCGAACAGGGCGGTGCCTGCAAATTTCCTATCAGTGTGCCCCGCGGCCCTTGACAAATCCCCTCCCTCCGCCTTATAATACTTTGGTAAATAGCACAAACGGCTATGACAGGGTCAGTGCTGCACCCCGCCCCCAGAGAGAAAGCCCCTGGCTGAAAGGCTTTCGGCATCCCGGTGCATCACAGCCGCCCCCGAGCCATCGGCGTGAAGAACGCCGGCGTCCCCGGTGCGTTAAACCGGCAAAAAGCGGCAGCGTCCTTTCGGCGTTGCAAACTGGGTGGTACCACGGAAGATTTGGCTTTCGTCCCTACGGCTTCGTAAAAAATGAAGCAGGGGAGGAGAGCTGTTTTTTTGTGTTCTCACCCTTACCAAAAGAAAGGAATCAACCCACTATGAAATGGACAGGACTCAATGAACTGCGCGAAACCTTCCTCGAATTCTTTGTCAGCAAGGGACACACCCGCCTGCCCTCGGCGCCGCTGGTGCCGCAGGATGAGGCCAGCCTTCTGCTCATCAATTCCGGCATGGCCCCGCTCAAAAAATACTTCACCCGGCAGAAGTTCCTGCCGAACGGCAGCTTCCGCGCCACCAGCTGCCAGAAGTGCATCCGTACCCCGGATATCGAAAATGTAGGCAAGACCGCCCGCCACGGCACCTACTTCGAGATGCTGGGCAACTTCTCCTTCGGCGATTACTTCAAGGAGGACGCTACCCGCTGGGCCTGGGAATTCATCACCGAGAAGCTGGAGCTGCCCGTCGATAAGCTCTATGTCTCTGTTTACCAGGATGATGACGAGGCCTATGATATCTGGACTAAGCGCCGCGGCGTCGCCCCCGACCACATGGTCCGTCTGGGCAAAGAGGATAACTTCTGGGAGATCGGCTCCGGACCCTGCGGCCCCTGCTCCGAGATCTACTTTGACCGCGGGCCCGAAAAGGGCTGCGGCCGCCCCGACTGCCATGTCGGCTGCGACTGCGACCGCTATGTGGAATTCTGGAACCTGGTATTCACCCAGTTCAATTCCGACGGCGAGGGCGGCTATACCCCGCTGGAGCATAAGAACATCGATACCGGCATGGGACTGGAGCGCCTGGCCTGCATCATGCAGGGGGTGGATAACCTCTTTGAGGTGGATACCGTCCAGAACATCATGAAGAAGATCTGCGAGATCGCCGGCGTCACCTACAAGCAGGATGAGAAAAAGGATGTTTCCATCCGTGTGGTCACCGACCATATCCGTTCCACCGTCTTTATGATCGGCGACGGCGTTGTCCCGCAGAATGAGGGCCGCGGCTATGTGCTGCGCCGCCTGCTGCGCCGTGCCGCCCGTCATGGCCGTCTCCTTGGCGTCCGCGAGCCGTTCCTGTATAAGGTCGCCGATACCGTCATCCACGAAAATGAGAGCGCCTATCCTGAGCTCGTCCAGCGCCGGGACTATATCGTAAAGACCATCCGTGTGGAGGAGGAGCGCTTTGCCCGCACCATCGATGCCGGCCTCGATCAGGTCAATTCCATTCTGGAAAAGCTCGCCGCCGAGGGCAAGACCGTATTCTCCGGCGAGGACGCCTTCCGCCTGTATGATACCTTCGGCTTCCCCATCGATCTGACCCGTGAGCTGTGCGAGGAGCGCGGCATCACCGTGGATGAGGAGGGCTACAAGACCCTGATGGAAAAGCAGCGCACCATCGCCCGTGAGGCCACTGCCCGCAATGTCGGCGATGTGGCCTGGGTCGAGGATGTCCTGAAAGGTGTCAAGGGCGGCGAAGATTTCGTTGGCTACGAGAGCCTGACCGCCGAAAGTGAGATCCTCGGCATCGTCTATGAGGGCGAGCGGGTTGAGGCCATCGGTGAGGGCGATGCCGCCCAGATCGTGCTCACCCGCACCCCCTTCTATGCCGAAATGGGCGGCCAGGTGGGCGATAGCGGCACCATCACCTGCGGCGAGAATGTCTTTACCGTCACCGATACCCGCAAATCCGGCTCCGGCCACTTCATTCATGTCGGCACCGTTACCCACGGCACCTTCCAAATGGGCGATACCGTCACCGCCGCCGTGGATGAAAACCGCCGCATGAGCATCATGCGCAACCACACCGCCTGCCACCTGCTGCAAAAGGCACTGCAGGAGGTCCTGGGCGATCATGTCCATCAGGCCGGTTCTCTGGTCGATGATAAGGGCTGCCGCTTCGATTTCAGCCACTTCTCCGCCGTGACCCCTGAGGAACTGGCTAAGGTGGAAGCCCGCGTCAATGAGCTCATTCTAGAAGCCAACCCCGTCACCACCACCGAGATGCCCATCGAGGAAGCCAAGAAGATGGGCGCTATGGCCCTCTTCGGCGAAAAGTACGGCGATACCGTCCGGGTGGTCAATGCCAATAATAAATCCATCGAGCTGTGCGGCGGCACCCATGTGGATAATACCGCCAAGCTCGGTCTCTTCAAGATCCTCAAGGAATCCAGCGTGGCCGCCGGCATCCGCCGTATCGAGGCCGTGACCGGCCGCGGTGTGCTGGAATACATGGCGGAAAATCAGGCGCTGATGAATACCGCCGCCCAGAACCTCAAGCTGGGCAGCCCCGCCGAACTGCCCCAGAAGACCGCCCAGGTGATGGCGGAGCTGAAGGCCAAGGAAAAGGCGCTGGCCGATCTGGAGAATAAGATGGCCGCTTCCGCCGCCGCCGATCTGTTCAAGAACGCCGTTGCCGTTAAGGGCCTGCAGGTCGTCACCGGTATGCCCGGCGAAATGAAGCCTGATGCCCTCCGTCTCATGATCGATGAGGCCCGCGGCAACCACCCCGATGCCGTTATCGCTTTGGGCAGTGTATTCGGCGGCAAGGGTACCATTGCCGTAGCTTGCGGCGCCGAGGCCGTGAAAGCCGGTGTCAACGCCGGTAAGCTTGTCCGCGCCCTGTGCCAGCTTACCGGCGGCAATGGCGGCGGCCGTCCCGATAGCGCCATGGGCGGTGCCGGCGATCCCGAAAAGATCGCCGAAGCCCTCACCCATCTGCCCGAACTGATCTGATTTTTTGCGGCGTTTTTTTACGGCGCTCCTCCGTGGAAAGCACCCCCGGCGTCGTCGCTGCCCTTGACAGGCATAAGTACGATTTCATCGTACAACAGCCTGCCTGCGGGCGCTTCTTGCCGGGAGCCCTCTCCCTCCGTCGCGCCCGTCCGTTTTTCCCCAGTTCCATAAATCCCCGGAAAGGAGTATTCCCTCATGTGTGTTTTCTGCAAGATCGCATCCGGCGAGATCCCATCGAACAAGCTGTACGAGGATGATAAGGTCCTCGCCTTCTATGATCTCGATCCTCAAGCGCCCACCCACTTCCTGGTCATCCCCAAGGAGCACATCGCCTCCGCGGCCGAGATCACCCCGGAAAATGCCGGGATGGTGGCCCATATCTTCGCCACCATCGCCCGCATCTGCGCCGAGCATGGCTGGGAAAGCTACCGTGTGGTGACCAACTGCGGTGAGCAGGCCGGCCAGACGGTGCAGCACCTGCATTTCCATGTGCTCTCCGGCCGGGATATGACCTGGCCCCCTGGCTAAACCGATCGCATTTTCCTGTCCCCGCTTTTCGGCGGGGACTTTTTCTTGCAAATGCCGCCGCGCTATGATATAATTTATCCAGATTTTCGTTTGATGGGGAGAGGGAACATGGCAAAAACCAATAGAAAAGAATCCAGAAAGATCTACGAGGGCTATAAAAAACGCCAAAGACTTTGGAACACTATTTTCATCGTCTTCTTTGCCGTCATCGGCATCGGTTCTGCAGTGCTCAATGGCACCATGGAGCTGGATCCGCAGATCGTCATTGGCAAATACGAGTTTACCTGGTTCCACCTGGTCATCCTGGCCGTCCTGGTGGTGCTGCTGGGCTTCGGCATCGTGGCGCTCAAACGCGACAGCAGCGAGGAGCAGCAGGAGATCTACCGCCAGGAGCGCGAGGAAGCCATCCGTCTGCGGCAGGAGGTCATGGCCGAGCGCAAGCAGGAGATGCAGGATGCCTACAATGCCATGAAGCGCCGCCGCGCCGAGCGTCTGGCCGCCCAGGGTATGGCCCCCACCGCCGCTCAGGCCGATGTGGTGGATGCCGTGGAAATGGTGGAGGCCGTGGAGGCCGAGGCCGCCGAAGCGGTGGAGATGGCGGAGCAAGCCGATAGCGAAAAAGAGTAGAAAACCTCTTGACATCGCCGGCCGAAAGGACTACAATAACCGCATAAATCCCAAAGCGTTACGAGAAAAGTTACCCGCGCCCCGGCACTCCTGCCAGAGAGCGGACGGCACAGGCTGCAACCGTCCGCAGGAGAATGAGGAATTGCGGACCGCCTTTTCCAGCGCGGTGCCAAATCACCGCCGGCCCGGCCCCGTTACCCGCCGCAATGAAGTGGATCGCTTTAGCCGATCCGATTCGGGTGGAACCGTGGGATATTTTGTCTCACCCCGGCTGTTTTCTTCGCAGGAAGAAAGCAGCCGTTTTTATTTTCCCTTTTTCGGCGGCGGTGAAAACCGGCGCTGGCTGTGTCGGGGGTTCGCCATACATCAGTCCGATTTCATCGGACAAGAGTATGCCGTCACCCGCCTCCTTGCCATCATCCGATTTTCCCTCGCCGCCCCTTTGGGATCTTCCGCATCAATTCATCAATGACCAGAAATGGAGGAAATTTATCATGATCAAAATTACCCTGAAAGATGGCTCGGTCAAGGAGTTGGCCGCTCCCCAGTCCATCGCCGATTTTACCAAGGATCTGAGCATGGGCCTGTACCGCAATGCCTGCTGCGCCCTGGTGGATGGCAAGGTCGCGGATCTCTGCGATCTGCTGGATCACGACTGCGCCGTGGAGATCCTCACCTTTGAGGATGAGCAGGGCCAGCGCGCCTTCAATCACACCGCTTCCCACATCCTGGCCCAGGCGGTGCAGCACCTATTCCCCGGCGCCAAGCTTGCCATCGGCCCCGCCATCGAGGATGGCTTCTACTACGATTTCGATGTCCCTACCCCCTTCACCCCGGAGGACCTGGAAAAGCTGGAGGCCGAAATGGCTGCCATCGCCAAGCAGGATCTGCCCATTGAGCGCTTCTCCCTGCCGGTGGAGGAGGCCAAAAAGCTGATGGCCGATCAGCCCTATAAGCTGGAGCTCATTGAGGAGCACGCCGGCAAGGGCGAAGCCATCGCCTTCCGCCGCCAGGGCGATTTTACCGACCTGTGCGCCGGCCCCCACCTCATGTCCACCGGCCCCGTCAAGGCGGTCAAGCTGACCAGCTGCACCGGCGCCTACTGGCGCGGCAGCGAAAAGAATAAGATGCTCAGCCGTGTTTACGGCTGCGCCTTCCCCAAGCGCAGTATGCTGGAAGAACACCTGGCCCGACTGGAGGAAGCCCGCCGCCGCGACCACAATAAGCTGGGCCGTGAGCTGGAATACTTCACCACCGTTGATGTCATCGGCCAGGGCCTGCCGGTCCTGCTGCCCAAGGGCGCCCGGGTGGTCCAGCTGATGCAGCGCTGGGTAGAGGATACCGAGCAGCAGCGCGGCTACCTCCTCACCAAGACCCCCCTGATGGCCAAGCGCGAGCTCTATAAGATCTCCGGCCACTGGGATCATTACCTGGACGGCATGTTTGTGCTGGGCGATCCCCACGATGAGACCAAGGAATGCTTCGCCCTGCGCCCCATGACCTGCCCGTTCCAGTACCAGGTATTCCTCAACCGCGCCCGCAGCTACCGCGATCTCCCCATGCGCCTGGGTGAGACCTCCACCCTGTTCCGCAATGAGGATTCCGGCGAGATGCACGGTCTCATCCGTGTGCGCCAGTTCACCATTTCGGAGGGCCATATCATCCTGCGCCCAGATCAGCTGGAGGAGGAATTCCGCCACTGCCTGGAGCTGGCTAAGTACTGCCTCGAAACCGTCGGTCTGCTGGAGGACTGCACCTTCCGCTTCTCCCAGTGGGATCCCAACAATACCGAAAAGTACATCGGTACTCCGGAGCAGTGGGATGAGGCCCAGGGCATCATGGGAAAAATCCTCGATCACCTTGGCATCAAGTACACCATCGGCATCGATGAAGCCGCCTTCTACGGCCCCAAGCTGGATATCCAGTACAAGAATGTCTTTGGCAAGGAAGATACCCTCGTCACCATCCAGATCGACCAGCTGCTGGCCGAGCAGTTCGATATGTCCTACATCGACCAGAACGGTCAGAAGGTCCGTCCCTACATCATCCACCGCACCTCCCTCGGCTGCTACGAGCGCACCCTGGCCTACCTCATCGAGAAGTACGCCGGCGCCCTGCCCACCTGGCTTTCTCCCACCCAGGTGGCCCTGCTGCCCATCGCCGACCGTCACCTCGACTATGTCAATGAGATCAAGAAGGCACTGGAGCAGCGCGGTGTCCGCGTAACGGTGGATGACCGCAACGAGAAGATCAACAAGAAGATCCGCGACAGCCAGATGGAGAAGATCCCCTATATGCTGGTCATCGGCGACCGCGATGTGGAAAACGGCACCGTCTCGGTCCGCTCCCGCAAGGAGGGCGACCTGGGCGCCATGGCCCCCGCCGATTTCTACGCGAACCTCACCGAGGAGATCGCCACCCGCGCGCGTTAAGCGAGAGCCCATACAGAATCCAAGTCCCCATGGGGCCCGGCGCCTTCGGCACCGGGCCCTTTTGCACCCCTCCGCAGGCCCCTGCAAGGGGCAGAATCGGGCCGCAGGCAGGGCCGCCCTCCGGGCGGCCTCAGCTGGCTTCGCCCGCTGGTTCCGGCTGCGCCGGAACGG
>OIZE01001976.1_pt1 | contig 11546 bp, 8 predicted proteins | sample 1588421 | NCBI WGS metagenome assembly OIZE01 (sample SAMN03283251) | human gut metagenome | biome: human-associated habitat; material: feces | host: Homo sapiens | place: USA | collected 2013
CAAACTTTGCCATTTTATTTTAAATGTATTTAAGTTGTGAATAATTTCTCTTTACTTTGGTTGACAGAAGAAATCATCATTCTCCAAAACCGCCGCAAAGTTACAAAAAATATGTTTTATAGCAAAGATTCTTAGATAATATTCTTGCTTTTTAAAATCTTTTTAGGTTAAAGAATTAAAAAATCGACCAATTCATCTATAATTTGCCATATTGACTTTGCAAATATTCGCCGCAAATCTGCTTCATCCAAATTCATTTTCCACCTAATTATATATATAGGGGTTCAGAAGGCATATAAAAGCCCATGGATGGCACCGGAAGAAGCCGGATGGAAAAAATAACGGAAAACATTTTGCGGTTTCCGGATTTTGCCTTATCTTTGCATCACCTTTGCTGCATCTCGACAGATGATTTCAGCAGGAATAAACATCGATTGAAATAACAAGAAAATAAATACTACGACTTATGAAAATTAATAATCTGAGCGAGCATAACTGCATCATCAACCGCTATCTGGCTGAGATGCGCGACTGCGAGTATCAAAAGAACCGACTCCTCTTCCGCAACAACATCAAGAGAATCGGCGAGTATGAGGCTTTTGAAATTTCAAAGACCCTCAATTACGAGAACAGAGACGTGACTACCCCTCTTGGTGTAGCCCAGGTTAATTTCCCTACCGACAAGATTGTCATCGGTACGATTTTCCGTGCAGGCCTGCCTTTTCATGAGGGTTTCCTCAATATCTTCGACCACTCCGGCAATGCTTTCGTGAGTGCCTATCGTGAATATACCAACAAGGAGCATACCGAGGTGGGGGTTCATATCGAGTATCTGGCTACTCCAGACCTTACCGGCAAGACGCTCATCATCGCTGACCCGATGCTTGCCACCGGTATCAGCATGGAGATGGGTATGAAGGCGCTCCTTACCAAGGGCAATCCTAAACATATCCACGTGGCTTGCGTCCTGGCTTCTCCACAGGGCATCGAGCACGTCAAGAAGACATTCCCTGAAGACAAGACAACCATCTGGTGTGCATCTATCGATGAGGGACTGAACGAGCACAAATACATCATTCCTGGCTTCGGCGATGCCGGAGACCTCTGCTACGGAAGCAAGCTCTAAAGCGAAAAACGGCTGTATAGAGAGCCACTTTCGTTTTTACTCTTCACTCTTCACATTTAAGCGCTAAATTCTTAGCTATCAACACGTTAAGTGCGTGAAGAGTCAGACTTCACTCTTCACCACTCTTCACCACTCTTCACCTTATCACGAGGTCCAGCCACCATTGAAGACTGGAGCTGGTCATCATTGAAGACAGAAGCAGGTCATCATTGAAGACCAAACGTTGTTCCTGAAATGATTTCGCCATCAAAAAAAGTCAGAGTGAAGAGTGGTGAAGAGTGGTGAAGAGTCAGCCCCTACTCTTCACCCACAATACTCACTGAATATCAGCAGTTTACACCCAAAATGTGAAGAGTGAAGAGTAAAAGCGAGAGTGGCGCTTGATACGCAAGAAAATGAAGCAGTAGCGCTTATCTTCAAAACTCCTTCACGACATAACGAATCTTGCCTCACCACGGCAAGATATTGCCCTGGCAGAGGGCAATATTGTGCCATAGTGAGGCAAAAAACACTAACTCCTAATAATGGAATGAGCTGCCGCCCAGGAACTCTCGCAAGAGAGAGGTTGGAGGCAGATTATTATAAGGTATTCCCTTGAAATACTTCAGGAACTTCAGCAGGCGGTAAGCCTCAGCAAATTCCTCACAATTCTCCGGCACCTGCTGGAGCAACGGTTCTGCCTGCATCTTGAGAACCGACAACTCATAGAGCATCGCCGTGTTCAGCATGGCATCGGCATTCTCCTGAAATGGGAAAATCCACTTGTTCTCTCCGGATCTTACCGATGGCCAGCGGCGGATGGTTTCCTGGGCAGATACACCTCTATATTTATAGTCGCGGATGATACGGCGCAGCAGACGGTTGTCCGTTGTAGGGATGTAATTGTGATTATCTAGCAGAATGGTGGTCAGCGCAGAAGCATACACACGGAAAATCTGCTCTTCAGGAATATGCGCCGTAAGCTCCGGATTCAGGGCGTGGATTCCCTCTACCACCAGAACATTGTTAGGCTCCAGCTTCAACTTCTTACCGCTCTTCACACTCTTGCCCGAAGGGAAATCGTATTTCGGCAGTTCCACCTCCTCGCCACGGAAGAGCGCATTAAACTGCTCGTTGAGCAAATCGAGGTTCAGGGCATAGATACTCTCAAAATCAAATTCACCATTTTCATCCTTCGGTGTCTTATCCCTATCCACGAAATAATCATCAAGAGAAATCTGCAGAGGCTTCAGTCCGTTTACGGCAAGCTGGATGCTCAGACGCTTGCAGGAGGTAGTCTTGCCCGAAGAAGACGGACCCGCCAGCAGCACCAGCTTCACCCCTTTACGGCTGGCAATCTCCTCGGCAATCTTCGCCAGCTTCTTCTCCTGCAGCGCTTCGCTGATATTGATGATATCCGTAGCATGTCCCGCATCGATAGCCTGGTTGAAGTCACCCACGGTTCTGATACCCAGGATTTCCTGCCAGCGATGATGCTCCTTGAAGATATCAAACATCTTGTCCTGTCGGGTCATTTCGCCCAGCTCATCCGGGTTGCTGACCGAAGGAATGCGCAGCAACATGCCATCATAGTACTTCTCCAACCCGAAGAGATAGAGCTGGGAGGTATTGGTGAGCAGGGTGCCATAATAATAATCCACATATTCACCTATTTTATAATAGGTGGTATAGATGGAACCCGAAGTCCTGAGAAGCTTCACCTTCTCCACATCGCCCTTTTCCTGGAAGAGGGCGATAGCCTCCTCGGTAGGCACCGTGAAGCGGCGTATCGGCATCTTGGAGTCGATGATCTCCTGCATGCGGCGGCGGAGGATGTTCACATCCTCATCTACTACCGGGCGCCCCAGACGGATATCCACATAGAATCCGTTGGATACCGGAATATCGATGACCACATCCGTATTCGGATAAATATCCTGCACCGCCTTGCACAGTACAAAGAAAAGCGTCCGGGTATAGGCACGCGAACCCGACGCAGAGTTCATATCCAGGAATTCTACATCCTTGGAGTTATAAACACGGTAATGCATGCCTTCCACCTTGTTATTTACCCTCGCAGACACCGGTCCATGGGTCATTTTAAGGTCAAATGAAGAAAAAACATCAAAAAGTGTGCTTCCGATTTCGACTTTCTGAGATTTTTTATTATTTTTGCAACGGATTTGTATCTTCTGTTTCATTTGCGTTAAAACTATGTTACAAAGTTAATAATCTACAGCCTAACGAAGACCTCCCTGGAGGACGTTCACCGGGCCTGAGCAAGCCCTCAAGCGGAGCATTGCTTACAGAGCGTAAAGTTACGAAAAAAAACGTAAACTTGATGATTTTGACAACATTAATTAAGTTATAATATGTCGATTTGGATATTTTTTAGGCTTATCGGAGCACTCGCCTTACTTATGTTTGGTATGAAGACCATGAGCGACAGTTTGCAGAAGATGGCCGGACCACAGCTCCGCCATGTGTTAGGAACTATGACCACCAATCGTTTGACGGGCATACTCTCGGGTACGCTCATCACGGCTGCCGTACAGTCTTCTACTGCTACGACAGTGATGACGGTATCATTCGTAAATGCCGGTCTCCTCACCCTTGCCCAGGCTATTTCGGTTATCATGGGTGCCAATATCGGTACCACGCTCACCGCCTGGATCATGAGTGCAGGATTCTCATTCAACATCACCGACTTTGTGTGGCTGGCGTTCTTCATCGCCATCATCCTCATCTATAGCAAGAAGCGCAAGATCATAGGCGACTTCATCTTCGGTATCTCCTTTATGTTCCTCGGCTTGGGTACACTTCGCCAAACCGGTATCGACATGGATCTGGCTCATAACCAGCCGGTTCTGGAGTTCTTCTCCAGCTTCGACCCTCACAGCTTCCAGACCACCATCACCTTCCTGATCATTGGTAGTATCCTGACCATGTGTGTGCAGAGTTCGGCTGCCGTCATGGCGATTACGATGATTCTCTGTTCCACCGGCGTACTGCCTATCTATCAGGGTATTGCGCTCGTGATGGGTGAGAACATCGGTACCACCGTAACTTCCAACGTGGCAGCACTCACCGCCAACACGCAGGCGCGAAGAGCGGCGATGGCGCACATGGTATTCAACATCTTCGGTGTGCTGTGGATACTCTGCGTATTCCGCCCGTTCATCCATCTGGTTTGCGGTTGGGTAGGTTTCGACGATGCCATGGAGAAGAGCGATCCTCACTTCGTTGCCAATGCAGCGAAGCTGTCGTTCGTGCTTGCCGCCTTCCATACCACGTTCAACCTCTCCAACACCTTTATCCTGGTATGGTTTATCCCACAGATAGAGAAGCTGGTATGCAAGATTATCCGTCCTAAGAAGAATGCCGACGAAGATGATTTCCGTCTGCGTTTCATCCAGAGTGGTATCATGAAGACTCCGGAAATCTCCGTCTTGGAGGCTCAGAAGGAGATCCACTGTTTCGCCGAGCGCATCCAGCGTATGTTCGGTATGGTGAAGGAACTCCTGGGCGAGACCAACGACGACAAGTTCATCAAGCTCTATACCCGCATCGAGAAATACGAGGGAATCTCCGACAACATGGAGATTGAGATTGCGAAGTATCTCGACCAGGTGAGCGATTCTCATCTTTCTGATGAGACCAAGGCGAAGATCCGCGCCATGCTGCGTGAGATTTCAGAGATTGAGAGTATCGGTGACAGCTGTTTCAACATAGCCCGCACCCTCAACCGCCGCATCCGTGGCAAGGAAGACTTCATTCCTTCTCAGTATGAGCACATGCACCAGATGATGGAGCTTACAGATAATGCCCTCACCCAGATGAACATCACCCTAGTGGGTCATAAGGTAGATAATGATGCCAACCTCTCTTTCAACATCGAGAACGAGATCAACAACTATCGCAACCAGTTGAAGAGTCAGAACATCAACGATGTAAACAACCATCTCTACACCTATGCCATCGGTACCATGTACATGGATATCATCCAGGAATGCGAGAAGCTCGGCGACTACGTGGTAAACGTAGTAGAGGCTCGTATGGGTGTAAGACAGCATGAGGCTTAACCCTCAATGAAATTAGCTGCATGAGGCTAACCCCCAATGAATTTAATGAAAAAAGCTTGGAATCGCATTCGTGATTCCAAGCTTTTTGTTTTTTGTCTTTATGTTTCAGGAAGGTCCAGAATCACCCCCCCAGATTCCACTTGATTCCTCCATTCTGACCTGCTACATAGTTGCAGAGCGGGATGCCGGGATGGCTGAGATTGGAAAGATAAAGCGGCTGATCCTCAACAAACTGCGGACAGGTGAAGGTATCCCCCTTTGCCAGCTTGCTGTTGATGCTCTCCACCACCTCGAAGGTATCATTGCCCAGATACATGATGGTGAGCACTCTGCCCGGACACCAGGTCAATCTCACCTGTTCCCCTTTCTGCAGAGCATCCGCTATGAGCTTACTTTTCACGAAGAAGCGGCTGGAAGACATAACTTCGTTTCCACCCGAAAAAGCCTCCCAGTCGGAATAACCTATCATACGGGAAAGCAAATTAAGATTATACTTGCTCGGTTTGCATGGCGAAGCCACATATCCCCACATACGCTTCAGGGTACTCACCGAGATGGTCTCGTTGGTATAGCCCTCTATCTGGCGGGAGAGAAATTCAAAGTCTTTAGGTGTCTTGACGGATCTTCCCACCAAGGTTTCCACTTCCTGCTTCAAGCGCTCGAAATCTTCAGGATTATAAGTATCTATCATTTTCTATTCCTTTCTTTTTTGCAGCAAAGATACACATTTTTCCCACTCTCAATCATTCTTTTTTCATTTTCTTCATCAGTCTTTGAAAATGAACCAATTTGAACCAATGCTATCTCAAAAGTTTTTCGTAATTTTGCAGCACAAATAGAAAAACTAGGATATGACAATCCATCTATCAAACATAACCAAATAGGAAACAACTCCTATTCCGGGACAGAATCTTCGCTAAGAACGGTACATAGATAGGCTCTCCTCCCAATATTTTAAGGTAGGAGAGCCTTTTTCCTTAAAAAAGTTGGGCGATTAAGAAAAAAATCGTATCTTTGCCCCGAATCTATCAACACAGAAAGTAGAAATCTTAAAATTACAGATTATGAATAGAATTTATCCTACTCTCAGTTTCATATTGCTGCTCGGTTTGCATGCAACACCAAGCTTTTCGCAGAACGATGACTTTGTGAAACAGTTCCAGCAGTCAAGACAGGCGATGCTGGATGATTACAACAAGTTCCGCAACACCATACTTACCGACTACGATAAGTATATGCAAGGCGTATGGAAAGAATACAAGAAGTTTAAGGGAGATGTACGCTCGCAGGTGCCTAAGCCTAAGACGCCACCAACATATACAGCTCCGAAACAGCCAGAGAAACCGGTTACCGTGAAGCCAAAGATGCCGGTAAGCCCAATCCTGATTCCGGAAACTCCTGCAGAACCGGAGACTCCGAAGAAGCCAGATCCAAAGGCTCCTACCGTCCGTCCAAAAATAGAACCGGTGAAGAAGCCGAAACTGCCAGAGGTGAAGCCTGATATTCCAGACATCGAATACACCGGTTCGGGTATCGAACTGCCGCTGATGCCTGCCGTAGCAGCCGTGCCAGTCATGCCTGCCCTGCCAAACGTGCCTCACGTCAACATTCCGGCAAGCAAGCAGACCATTGATGTCAACTTCTATGGTGCAACCCTGCAGATGCAAAAAGCAACCCGACTCGCTTCCATGAGCATCAGCTCTACAGAAGATATGGTGAACTACTGGAAGAATCTCAAGCAATCAGACCTCAAGGAAGTAACCCAGGCTTTCGCCACCGAATCACGCAAGATGGGACTCAGCGACTGGGGTTCTGCCATGCTCGTAGAGAAATACATCGATACCGCCATGCCAAACGCCAGCCAGAATGAGAAAATCATCGCTTCGCAGTATGTGCTTGCCAACTGCGGCTACAACGTACGCCTTGCCCTGTGCGGCAACCACGTGGTGATGCTCATCCCTTACGTGGAGCACGTATTCGAGAAATCTTATCTCAACATCGACGGCAAGCGCTACTACATCTATCCGAACGTAGAGGATGAAGGATCCTTCCGTTCCTGCGAACTGCCTAAGGGCGCAGAGCTGGGTAAGGACATGGGACTGAGATTCTCCGGCAAGACCGTGATTGGCGATGAAGCCAAGCCATTCAGATACGAAGCTGCGGGCATCACCCTGCAGGGCGAAGTACCAACCGGCGTCATGCCGCTGCTCGATGAATATCCTATCATAGATATTCCTACCGTAGCCGCATCTGTAGTAGATAAGAGTCTGCGCGACGATGTGGTGAAGCAGATCAGAGCACAGGTACAGGATCTCAGCGAACAAGAAGCAGCCAACCGCATCCTGCGATTCATACAGAAGGGATTCCCATACGCTACCGATGATGAGCAGTTCCATCGCGAGAAGTATTTCTACTTCGAGGAAAGTCTCTACTATCCTAAGAACGACTGCGAAGACCGCGCCATCTTCTATGCCTATCTGGTACACGAGATCCTCGGACTCGATGTACATCTCATCCAGTTCACAGGACACGAATGTACAGCCGTAGCCTTCCATGAGCCGGTAGAGAACGGAACCTCATACGAGTACAAGGGCAAGAAGTTCTACATCTGCGACCCTACCTACATCGGAGCCAAGATCGGTAAGTGCATGCCTAGCTATGCCAAGGAATCACCACAGATAGAAGTATGGTATTGATACATATAATAATGCAAATAGCCGCATCTCACGCGAGATGCGGCTATCTGCATAATTGAAGCGTAACTCTATCATATTCTATTCATATTCCATGATATTCTCAAACTGATTCCATGCAGAATTGCGATAAGCATCGAAGCTGCCTTTGGGAACATACAGGATGACACGCTTGAAATCAGATTCACTGAAGACATCCTGAATCCTGGTCTTCCAGATGGCATTGCCGATGACTGGCGGCAAGGCGCTTCGGAAACAGATGCTGTGCAGATTCGGACTGTTCTCCACCATCTGCTTCATCACATGGAACTTGGTATCCGGGAACACCAGTTTCCTCAGATCGGGCTGATCGGCAAACGCCTTCTTTTCTATTTCATCTATCTTATAGGTCATTCCCTGGAAGTTCACCGTTTTAGGTACCTCGATGCAGGAATCCTTGGAATTGGCAGCCCGGACCGATACGACTCCACCACCCCACGACTTATAAGCCAAGTTTCCTATCTTAAACTCTGCCACCACATCGTATCCACGAGGAGGCTCGTTCACCTTATTATATATAACCACCCCCGTAGTACATACAGCCAATATTCCCGAAGAAATCCAGAAGGCAAGCAGGTTGCGATGCAGAGAATGAATATGCTGGCGCATGGCGGTCATGTTGGGATATCGCTCCGCCAACGGACGGAGGCAACGCTTCAATCCCAGGCGATAAGAGAAATTCAGCCTCATCTTGTCCAGGATAACGCCCACGCTGTAGATATCATTGCGCACATCGGTAGGTCCGCCCTTCTGCTGTTCGGGAGAAACATATCCATCTGTTCCCGCCGGTTCCTTCAGTACGGCATAGCTGTCGGCATCAGCCAATCCGAAATCTATCAGCTTCAGCACACTCCCATTGCGGGTAACCATCATGTTGGAAGGTTTCAGGTCACGATGCACCACCTGCATGTCGTGTACAAACTCAAGTACCACGAGCAGCTGGTTGGCGATATGCACCCTTTCCGCCTTGGAATGATGTTGCTGGAGCCACTCTTCCAGAGTCACTCCATCTATCCATTCCATCACGAGGCATTTGCCATATCCATCCACTTCTTCGATACCCATTACCTCGGCAACTCCGGGATGCTGGACATGCTTCATGATATCAAATTCCTTCTGAAGCAAGCTCTGATACACCTCGCTATTGCGCACAGCGGGAGCGAGCGCCTTCAAGATCCACCACCTGCCATCACGCTTGGCACGGATAAGGATATTAAAGCCACTAGCCGAGATTTCTGTCATGTTGCTGAACTGCGCAGAAGTCGTTTCTGAGGGAGGGAAATAAAAACCCGATACTTGCTCCATGCATGCAAAGATACAACATTTTATAGAAACCCACACTATTTTTTCAAATTTTATCTCCTTTTTGAACAGAATCATGGTGATAAATCATCAAAAAGTCGTATCTTTGCAGCCGAAATTGCAATTTTATATATAATTCATGAAGATTCTAGTAACGGGTGCGTCGGGCTTTATCGGCAGTTACATCGTAGAAGAAGCCTTGCGACAAGGCATGGAAACCTGGGCGGCAGTACGCCCTACCAGTTCCAGAAAATACCTGCAAGACGAGCGCATTCATTTCATCAACCTCAATCTTTCTTCAGAGGAAGAGTTGGAGAAGGAACTCGCTCCGCACGAGTTCGACTATATAGTGCATGCAGCTGGCGCTACCAAGTGTTTGCATGCAGAGGATTTCTATAAGGTAAACACCGAGGGCACCAAGCACCTGGTGAATGCCATCCTGCATCTGGGGATGCCCATCAAGCGATTTGTCTTCGTCAGCTCGCTCAGCATCTTCGGAGCCATCCGCGAGGAGCAGCCTTATCAGGAAATCTGCGAGAACGATGTGCCTAAGCCTAATACGGCATACGGCAAGAGCAAGCTTGCCGCAGAGCGCTATCTCGACAGCATCGGCAACAATTTCCCTTATATCATCCTGCGCCCTACCGGCGTATATGGTCCAAGAGAAAAAGACTATTTTCTCATGGCGCAGAGCATCAGACAGCACGTGGATTTTGCTGTAGGATTCAAGCGTCAGGACATCACCTTCGTGTATGTTCAGGATGTGGTGCAGGCAGTTTTCCTTGCCCTAGACCATGGTATGAACGGCAGGAAATACTTCCTCAGCGATGGCGAAGTTTACCAGTCGGAAGCTTTCAGCGACCTGATTCATAAGGAATTGGGCAATCCATGGATGTTGCGCATCAAGGCTCCTATCTGGGTGCTCCGCATCGTAACCTTCTTTGGCGAGTATCTCGGCAGAATGACCGGTAGGATGTCGGCACTGAACAATGACAAGTATAACATCCTGAAACAGCGCAACTGGCGTTGTGACATCGAACCTGCCATGGACGAGCTGGGCTATCATCCCCACTACCCTCTGTCAAGAGGTGTAAAGCTTGCCATCAAGTGGTACAAGGATAACGGATGGCTGTAATAAAATTAAAAATCAATAATGATAAAAGATTATTTTAAGATAGAAAAGAACCCCAAGAAGGGACTCCTGCCACTGGAATGGGTGATGCTGGGCTATATGGCGATAACAGTCTTCACCATGCTCTTTACCTTTACCAAGGTAGTGAATCCGGAGTCGATGCTTTGGGGCAGATTGAGAATTCTGGTCATGACCCTCGCCCTTTGGGGCGTATATCGCATGATTCCATGCAGGATAACGAAGATGGTACGCATCATGGCGCAGATTGCCCTGCTTGCCTGGTGGTATCCAGATACTTACGAGATCAACCGCATGTTCCCCAACCTCGACCATATCTTTGCGGGATGGGAACAGGATCTCTTCGGATGCCAGCCCGCCCTGCTCTTTGCCAAGGCACTGCCCTGGGCGGTGGTGAGCGAACTGATGTCGATGGGATACTTCATGTATTATCCGATGATAGCAGCGGTAGTACTCTACTATTTCTTCTGCAGATACTACGAGGCAGAAAGGGTTAGCTTTGTACTGCTTGCCAGCTTCTTCATCTACTATCTCATCTACATCTACGTGCCGGTGGTAGGACCAACGTTCTACTTCGACGCCGTGGGAGTACAGGATATTGCCAAGGGCATCTTCCCGGCAATGGGCGATTACTTCAGCACCCATACCAACTGTCTGCCAACCCCAGGCTATACCGACGGAATCTTCTACCAGCTCGTAGAGGATGCCAAGGAAGCAGGAGAGCGACCTACCGCCGCCTTCCCGAGTTCGCACGTGGGCGTAAGTACCATCTGCATGCTCCTTGCCTGGCACAGCAGAAACCGCAAGCTGCTCTTCACCATGCTGCCATTCTACATCTTCCTGTGTATGGCTACCGTGTATATCCAGGCGCATTATCTCATCGATGCCATCGCCGGATGGATCTCTGCCATAGTCATCTACTTCATGCTGATGGCAGTTTCAAAGAACATGAAATGATGCGGCATGGAAGATACAGAAAAGAAATCATATTAATACATCAAACATAAATTAGAATTCATCTAGAACAATGAAGAAACTGTTTATTGAAACTTATGGCTGCCAGATGAACGTGGCAGACAGTGAGGTAGTTGCCTCTGTAATGCAGATGGCAGGCTACGAGATTTGTGAGAAAGAAGAAGAGGCTGATGCCATCTTCCTGAACACCTGCAGTATCC
>OIZE01001987.1_pt1 | contig 11502 bp, 5 predicted proteins | sample 1588421 | NCBI WGS metagenome assembly OIZE01 (sample SAMN03283251) | human gut metagenome | biome: human-associated habitat; material: feces | host: Homo sapiens | place: USA | collected 2013
CCGCCTGGGTCGCAAGAGTAGAACCATCTGAAAACAAACAGATTTTAATACAAACTACTTTTTTTAAAAAAGATTTTTCCTTAGTAAATTTGTACATTATTGCCTATAAAAACGGTCAAATAGAAGATTCTTATAAACCACTTTATAAAATAGAACCTATTATTCCAGGATCTATAGGGGAAGAAGTATTTTTTCATCTATTAAAATTAGTTGATGATGGCAACGGGAAATATATAGGCATATAAACCCAACCAGATATTAAAGGAGAAAAATTAATGTTTAAAAGGATTCTAGTAATTTCTATAATTTTTATTTTATGGTGTTCAAGTATAGCGTTTGCATATGTTTTTGGTGGATCTAATTTAAGTTTATCAATGTATCCAGAATTCAATTCATATTTACCTTACAATCCGAGCAAATATGAAGTTGAACTTTATGTCGAAGAAGCAAAGAAATATGTAGAAAACTGTAACAATGATATCCAGCGTATTCAAGAAGCAAAAGCTGCGGCTATCCGTGAAGCAAATGACGCAATTTATAGATACAACAATGGATTCTGAGAAAATATAAACCCCCTCAAATTTGAGGGGGTATTTTTCTTTTACCGTTCTTTTTTCGGCCGGCGCCTAAAGATGTCGCCAACTTCCGGTTCCATACCATTGAACAAGATATCATATCCGTTAAAGAATAATTTATTTAACTGTGCAGGCACGCCTAATGCTGTTCCGACAAAAGTCGCAGTAGGTTCAATCAATTCATCATAATCTGCTTTTTTCTGCCAAACCTTTTGCACCTTACCGGCCGCACGTTCCATTTGCTCTATCGTGCCTTGCACTGCAGTCATTCTATAGCCGTAGGTCTGCATACCTAAAGCTCTGCTCCAGATAGCATTACCAACCTGCCCAACTGGTCCGGCTAAGCTCATAGGGTAAGTAAGTAATTCTTTTGATATTTTTTTATATTCGTCCTTATCTTCTTCAAATGGATCTTCGGCTGACAGCATCAAGTTTATAAAAGCAAACATTATAAACTTGGCCCCCACAAACGAAGTAAGACGCATTATGTCTTTTTCTTTCAAGAAGATATTATACTCTCTTGCCCATTGGTTATACTGTGTGTTAAAGAAGCCCTGGAAAGTAGTAAACAGTTTAAGCATAGGACCACCACGTAAAAGCGGTGCAACCTCCGTAACTCTGCTGCTGCCAAGTGTACGTCTAATAACCGTATTGGCAAAATCCACAGCTTCAGCTTCGCCTGCACCAGCCCTGATTTTCTTGCCATACGCCTGCATCCATACCGGAATAGCCGAAAGATTATCAGTAGCGACCAGTAACCTTGTGCCAAATTCAACAGCTTTCTTTTCTACAGGGTTCACTCTTTCCATTTCTTTCATATCCCGCAGGGAAATATCAGGAAGCACAGACCTTTCTTTCATCCAAGGGGATTTACTATAAACAAATTCCTTAGCCGATTTATAACCTTCTGCAAGCTGCATATTCATACTGTAATTACTAACAGCAGCAACGACATCACTATATCCAAAACCATCTACAGCATTCCCATAAAGCAAAGGGTTACCCAAGTTCTGAACGGCAGTTTTAAGATTAAGCATAATAGCAGCATTTACAGTACGGGCTCTAAGCCAGTTAGCAACACTGCCCATCCAACTTTCACCAACAGAACCGCTGTTAGTACCTTGAGGATTTGCCGCACGTTCAAGATATTCTTTAAAGGCAGCGAAATCGGCCAGGCCTAACTTTTCTTTTATCAGTGTATACATTTCCTGATCGTTCATAATTTTGCGGAAATCGCCCATAACTTCACGGAAACACAGATCATGTATTGCATCCATAGCAACATTAAACTCTGCTCCACGCTTTAGATTAACAGGATATTTAGCCTTAACACGCTCTTTCAAATGTCCTCTTCTGGTACTCATCGTTCTAATATTGCGTCCTTGTCTGGGGTCAGTATCAGAAATAACTTCTTGACCAGCATGTTTAGAGCCAGTATCACCGTCACGCATAAGTGGGAAATAACCGCCACGCATAACAACAGTCTTGCCGTCTGCTAGCGTCAACTCTACAGGAGACGCTTCAACTTTTTTAGGACTAAATCCTGTCCAACGAGTTTCAAGTGCTTCCATTTCAGACCAGTACAGCTCTGCAATGTCTATCTTAGCCTGTGCATATTTTATATCCGCTTCAGTAAGATTGTGCCCTAAGAAGTCAAGCAAATTGATTTTAGTCTGCATGATATCGCCATCTACCCACAAGGCAGAATTTTCAAAACCTACTGGCCTAGTGCTGCACAATACTCTGGCACTGCTCTCGTTACCTAAATTCATAAGCATTTTTACTAAAACATGCTTATCTACGGAAGTACCTAACTCGTCATATTTCTCCTGATAATCGGCCGCCTTTTCTGCAGCTTTATCCGGCAGCCACTCCCTGTAAGCCTGCGCTGTTTTTTCTTCATATTCTAAAATTTTTCTTGTTTCATTATCGGCTGCTTCACGAATAGCGGCGCCAAAATGTTTGCTGAAAAATCCATACTGCCAATCGTCCATCATTTCAAAAAGATTGTCCGTACTACGTAAAGACGCTTTTAGCTTCTCCATTACTGTAGGCTGCTGTGTTACGCCAACCTGCGGATTCCAGATAGTTTTCAGTTTATTAAGTGTTTCCTGTGCTTCAACTTTAAATTCAGCATAGGTAACGCCTTTCTGTAAGGCATTGATATTCATTTCCTGCTTAGCAATAGCTTTGATATTTTTAAGTGCATTTACTACATCTTCAAGTTGGCTTGCAGTCATGCGTTCCCGGGGGTTTGTAATGCTAACATCCTCATCCATTATCCAATCGGCAACTGCAACATTATCATAAAGATCGTCCATATCATTCAGATATTCTGATAAAGTTTCTGTTTTCTCAAAACCAGAATAATCTTTACGTTTATAGCCAAATCTTTCCATAATTGCTGCGGCTTGGATGAAGTTTCTTTCATTACCCCAAGTTTCCTTTTTAGCTTTTGCCTGCTTTCTGAAATAGTTCTGCCACTTAACATACTGATTGCGCAATCTTACACTTTCAACAACACAAGCGTGATTAAATGCCTGGACATTTTTATATCGGACCGCAGTAGAATAATCATCATTTTCCAAGGCTACAGCAGCTTTTGCTGCAGCATTTCTTTCTGCAGTAATATACTTTTGAGTATTTAAAGCCTCCTTTAATTTTACTCTATTCTGCAGGTCCATCTGCGCTTGGATTTTAGCTGTTTGTCTACGTGCAACAGCAAGCTTTCTAAGTGTTTCAGCATCACGCTGTCCTTTTAATAAGCCCTGCGCTTTATCCTCAATAAGCTGAGCTTCAGTGTTTATCAAAAGACCGCTCTCGTCATTATACATAGCGTCACGCGCAGCCTCCTCAGCAAGCCCACGCTCTTTATAAATATCAGGGAAAGCATCCTGTACCATTTCATCAATATGCCTATTAACAGCACCAGTAAAAGACGGTTCAGACATAATAGTTTTTGCCAGCTCGTCACCAGAAGTAAAACCATTAGCTTCAGCAATCATATCAAAAGTTGCCATTTTACTTTCATCAAAATTGCCTTCTAAATATCTATTAGCTACGCCTTTAGCTGTTTTCAAATCAGATGCAATATCAAGTATCTGCTCCGAAGCCATATATAACGGCTGTTTTGCAATCGCTTCTTTGACCTGCGGCTCTACATCTTCACGATATTTTTGAATTCGGTCTTTACGCTCCTGATTGAAATTAACAAGACTTTCTTTTGTTAACATCTGCACTGCCTTATCGTGAGCTTTAGCAGCAAAATTGCGTAACATTTGCTTACGTGGTTCAGAAAGTGCATCTAATACAACATCTGGCAACGCAGAAAAATAACCGTCAATACGTTCCATCTCTGCAATTTGATCTTCACTTGCCAACATACGGTCGAACACTTGTCTTACCTCATCGTTGATAGGCACAGCATTTTTGTTACGCCTATCTGAAAAGACTGCATCATAAATAGCCAGCAACCATTTTTTAAACCTATTAAAGACAGGTTGCAATTCTTTTGACGGAGCCTTCCCTTCCATCATATAAGTCTCGGCAGCTTCTGCCCAACGTTCATGCGCAGCTGTTTTTTCTTCCTGTGACAAGCTATCCCAGTCTTTATTGACACCAGCATAATCAAGCATAGTCTGACGATCTTTTTTCATCTGTTCTGTAGCATTAGGAAGTGCTCCCTCACGCATAAGATTTTCAATGAAGTAATGACCTACAGCTTCATGAATTACCGTGCTCATATCGGCACCTTCAAACAGGTTAATAATTGCTTTACCTTCTGCGTCCCAGGTAATAGCGCCTTTTTTATCGTTGTTGACTTTCTGATTGTAACTGTTGATTATCTTTATTGCCTGATCATCAAAAATTACATACGCTTCTCCATCTCTTTCTCCAACATATCTAATGCCTTTGATCCCTAATTTATTTAAATGTTCAGAGGCCGCTCTGGCAGGATTTTCTGCTCCCAGCCTCTGCATTTCAAATTTTATTTCCCTGTAAAAGCTTTTACCGTCATTTGCACTACCGCCAATTCTTTCTAATTCAGCTTCAATAATCGCACGTACTTTAGGTGGTTGCTTTTCGATAGTTTTATTTTCATGTAGCAATACAGCATCTTCAGGGATATCAGCCTCAACTAAAGAGCCTTCGTCGGTACTTCCCTTCAATCTATCCCTGTACCGCTTAGCGGTATTTTTGCTGAAAGCAAAATACAAGCCCCATCCATGGGCTTGTATGCCTGTTCCTGTCCCAATAGCACCCAAATCAAACTTTTCAAATTTATGCGGGCTTCCGTGAAAAGCGGTCTGGTAGTATCCCTGCATTTCTTCACGTCTCTTGCGTAGCGCATTTTCATCTGGTATACTATTATTAAGAAGACTGTCAAGGTCGGTTATTCTGCTAGCGGAATCGCTGCTAGGAGAAGGTAGCCACTTGGCAGTCTTTTCTTTATTTACATATGATACTCTACCTTTTTTTAGATTGTGTTCTATAAACCAGTTATAATCTGTACCACTTTCTCCACCTTTACCATAAGCACTCGCAATCGCATTAACTTTATACCAACTACGTTCTACGTCAAGTTCTAAAGGAACAATAATAGTAGACCCCTGCTTATCCTTTAAATCAAGCACTACAATCTTACGACCGGCATAAGAATCCAATATCATCATTGGATCGGCCATTGCACGAGGAATTTGTTTCAACAGTTCTGGTGTCATCCCGTCAGAATGTCCATCAAATATATGTTTTATTTTGCTGCCATCAATAGTTACAGGCAAAATTTTACCGCCTGCAAGTCCCAATGCAAGCGGTGTCGTCATAACATTATAGGTTTTGGTATCGTTTATTTTCCCCGCAGTATACTCATCTACAATGCCGGCAAAATTATTTTCATCCTCAAGCAATTTTTCGTTAGCACTTTTAGTTTGCATATACCGACCGCCAGGAGTGCTGACTACACGCTTGAAGCTTACAGGGTGATCTCTGAAATATTGCATAGGATCATCAGGATTAGCGATCATTGCACGACTTGTTAAAATAGCCAGGACATCACCAGTTTCTTTTTGATTTAGTCCCGCTTCAGTCAATTCATTTCTAAAAGTATCAACTGTAGTTCTAAATTCTTCGTCGTTCTCCAACGCTTTTTTATAAGCGCTTTGGAGAGCTTTTTTATTTCTTGCACGTTCTTCTGTATATCCGCCCTGCTCAAATGCTACGCTATTACTTACAGCCTGAAAAAAGCCAGGATTTTGAGCCTCTGCTGCGCAATACGTACCCATTGGCATTTCAATATCCTCACCGCGAACGGCAGCTGCCTGCAATTCAGAAGCCTCTATCCCGAAAGTATCTTTTACATCCAGATTAGGATTTTCCTGCACGTATGTAAAAAGGGTTTCAGCATCTATATAAGCCTTTTCTTCTGTGGTTTGATTCAACACTAATTTACTGGCAGTAATATCTACATCCTTACTGTTTTTCATTGCTTCTGCAGTACGCACTGCCTGTTCCTGAATCGCACGGTTAGCATTACGATCTACAGCAACACTAACAGAGCCACCAAGCCCACCGAATACTGCTCCTATAGCACCAGAATAAGCGCCTCTTTTAGTAATCTCACCAAACTCCTGATAAAATTTAAGTATTTGTTCCTGAGTAGAAAGATTCTCATTTTTAGCCCATATTTCAGCAGCCGCATCCGGGTATTCTTGAATCCATTCAGTAATACCTTCTGTCAATGCAGTTTTAAAAACCTCTTTAGCCTTCCCACCCATATTTGCTATTTTAGCGGCTCTTGCTCCTGCTCCCATAACTTTGCCCAAACCAACTTTTTCAAGAGCAGACTGCGCAACAGCATTTAACGATGCCGCAGCTCTGGCTCTGTCATTAGATACACCAGCTTCAGTAAGGTCTAAATATTGACCGCCTGCAATCTGGCTACCCATAAAAGCCGCCGCACTCCAACCGCCAGTGCTAATTGCTACGCCGACCTGTGCCGCTAATTGTGGTGCATTCTGCAGTAAATCGTAATAAAACTGCCCTGCTGCAGTCTCTGCCTTTACTTCTTCTGGCTGAAATATCTCACTGCCACCAATGCGTTTAGCTTCTGTGCCAATAGTTTTTAATTTTTCACCGCCAACAGCATACAAAAGCCGCCCTATCGTATCTGCACTAAACACTTTAGATTCCGTGGTCAGCTCAACATCTTTTTTGTCTGTTCCTAAATCAGCCAAGAGCGCAACTGCACCATAACCACTACGAGCAACATTCTTAAAGCCATTTTTCAGTGCTGTAATGCTTTTCCAGTTATTCTCTTGTTCGCCCCAAAATTCTGCAGCTTTAGTGCCGGCAATGCTCATAAGCACCGGGTCTTTTAACGCCTCTGCTGTTCTTGGTGCTATCTTCTCATATTTATTCCAGTCATAATCAAAGTTTTTAGGTAAATAATAATCGGGATTACGAGCGGCCATTTGAAGCGATATATTATTTGCATTAGCCCCTTGTAACGCTTTAGTCTTTAAGTCGTCTGGTATAAACTTTCCTGCTGCTGCTACATCATACAATATAGACCTTGCCATATTATCACTCCTCGTTAATTTCTCCTCTTAATGCTGCTAAGTGACGCTGTTTTATAGCTTCCAGAGTATCACTAAAACTCATTGCCGCTAAACCAGTACGCTCACTTGCTCCCCAATCGCTAAACCATGGAGTGCTTTCATTTTGCTGTACTACTGTTTCACTCTGCTGCGGAATATCCAGCAAATGTGGAGCAGCATCTACACCATCACGAACTGCCATAGCCGCAATTTGTTTATTGAGCTCTTGAATATCCATTGGACTATTATAAACAGTCGCATATTGAAGCGCCGAAATCTGGTATTTATCGTTCGGATTTATGGATTCAAAGATTGTTTTTGCCTGCCCCAAATCAATATTATTTCCGTTCTGAATCTGATATGCATCTATATAAGGATAAAGCTTAGGAGATAGACTGCTCTTTAAGGAACCCCATTCACGTTGTTTGCTATTAAAATTTTTGAAAATGGCTTTATTCTGCAAAATCCCTGGTCTATCCTTCGTACCATACAATACATCATAGCCTTCCGTGTATCTTGCATCAGGGTCAGTTACAATTTCTAATTTATTATCCAAGAAAATTTGAGCTTCTCCTCTTTCCACCGGATCAGAAAACGCTTCATTGATTATAGTAGCTAACTGTTTATCGATATCCTTATTTCTCGGATCTTGATTTCTAGCAAAAGCAAGCAATCTGCTTCTATCAGCTTCGCCTAAGACTGTTGCGTTTTGATTGATTAAAGATACGGCTTCTGCTGGCGTTACAGTACTATTTGTAATAGCATCTTTGATTTCTTTATAAATGCTGCTATTAGATACAGCGGCAGCAGCTTTGCCTTGTATTCCAATCAAATCATCACCGAACTTTAAAAGGTTCATTTCAATATCTGCATCGCCTCCAGAAACACTGTATACACGACTTTGAAATTCCTTTGGATCAATAACGCCAGTCTTAAATTTGTTCCACATTTCTTGTTGTACGCTATCAATAATTCTTTTCTTATGGTTATTTTTTATTGCATTGTTATTATGAGCTTGAGTAACATAGGCATTCCATGCTTTTTCTTTATCTTCTATGGATACATTTCTTCCTCTAGGTCTTGCGAACCCAGAAATATTTGCATAATCAAGCGGAATTTCTGCAACTCCATGATCTCCACTTTGTATTACCATTCCAGTCTTTGCATCATATATCCCAACATGATCAACATCATTTGGGTCTTCTCCGTAATGCCAATAAACAATATCACCACTTCGTAATTGAGACTTGTCGGTAAAAATCAATCCTGCGCCTTTCATATCTTCAAATTGTGTAGGAGCCCAAGCATTTCCTTCCTTGCCTCCACCTGCAGCAATCCAATTATTACTTCTTATCGTACATGTGTTAGTACCATAATTATTCCCAATATCTTCTCTTGCACTCCGCACAGCGGCTTCACCATCATATCCAAAGTTATCACCATAAATATACTTCCTGGCAGACTCATAATCATCTCCAAAACGTTCGTATATATTTAAGCCTGTATAATATTCGTACTCTCTTTCTTTTCTGGCATGCGCAATTCTAGAATAAGAAAGTCTTGTTTCCGCAGGCATAAAGGCACCCCATTTTTCAATAATCGCGCCAGCTCTGTCAATATCATCATTCGCTAAAGCAGTTCCAACAAGTGCGGCCATTTTAGGTGATAATAATCTTTTTGCTTCACTTTTTATAAATTCAGGATCTTGCCCCGCATATCTATCCATTAAAATAGTTATACTTTTATCAAATTCTGATTTTATTAACTCATCATTATCATAATTTTGCATTGCAAAATTAAAATTTTCATCAATATTATTTGATAATGCCAAGTCTTTGTTAGCCTCAACCTGTTTATATTCATGTTGGCCAACTAACATAAATCTTTTCTGTGCATCGTTATTAGCCCAATTATTAAAAACACTAGAAGTCTTATTCAAACTGAATTTATATTTCTCCATTATCTCCTGTCTTATTTTTTGTTCTTCATTCTGAAATTTCCCCGCTATCCCCTCTGCATTAGAATATTGAGCATGCATTAAACCATCTTTCGGGTTATATAATAAATTAGAAATACGTTTATCATATTCAGCATCAGCTTCTACAACTTTAGATTGCTCAACACTTTCGATAAATTTATTATAAGCTTCATTTGCAGCCCCCAATCCTCTACCAATAGCCTCATACCCAGCGCCATTACCGCCGTAGCTGTTTAAATCGCCTGGTCTTTGTACTTGCCCCTGTATTGTATTTGGATTTACTTGCTCTGCATATTGACTGAATTTCATTCTGTTTGTACCTCCTTTGGGGTATAGAAAAAGCGCTTTAACAAATTGTTAAGCGCTTAAAGGTGTGTTATAATGTTGTCCGAGATAGTTTGATAGTCGGATTCTCTCCCTGTCAAGGGAGGTGATAGCATGACTGTATACGAAGCCTTATCTTTGATGGTAACCTTTGGTACACTCGTTGCTATCATTTTGTCTAATCGCAAGTAATTTTACTTACATAAGACAAAAGACCAACTAATGGTGTAGTCGGCCTTTTCTTCAAGTCTATACTTTTCAGGAGAGAGCTGACATGCCAATATCAAGCTATCTCTTTTCATTTATTATATAATACATTCCGTACTAATGCAAGCACAGTCTGACTCAATCCCGATACAGTCCGAATTAATACCGATACAGTCTGTAAAATAGCAAGAAAATAAGCCCTGCACAAGGGTTAGCTGGCGGGCTCGTTTTCAAGTACTATTTGTTACAAGATGAGCCGACGCTACTACCCGTCAAGCTATCTCTTTTCGTTTATTATATAATACATTTCATATCAATGCAAGTTAAAATAAACTACCATAGTATAGCCCATATTTTTTGGGATTATAATTTCCAAAGGTCAGATTACCGCTGTTACCCCAACCATAACCATTACCACCTCTGCCATAAGATTGGGCTGCTCCGCCAGTTTTCCCGCTCCCGCCAAAATTGTTATATACGCTGAAAATGTTCGCAGCCGTTCCAAGAATAGTACCCATATTCTGTTGCTTAGCCTGCTGTTTAACATTGTAAGCAGAAGCTCTTGCCGCATTAGCCTGATTTTTATAATTCACTACACCAAGATAGTTGCTCCACTGGTCGTTACGCTGATTACCTAAAAGCTGATTACTGTCTTTTCTATATGCTCTAAAGCTCGAATCACTAAGGTCAAGAGCTGTACCCATATCCCCGCTGATACCGGCAGCACCAAATGCGGCCGCCTGCTGACCTGCCGCAATACGGCGTCTATCATTGAGCTTTTGTTGTTCATAAGCATATTGCTCTGCTATCTGTTCACCACGCTTTGCCTGAATATCAGCATTTTGTTCTGCAGCCTGTGCCTGCGCATCATAATACGCCTGCTGTGCCTTAGCCTGCTGATTTGTAGACGAGATGGCAGATACACCCTGTAATGCTGTAAGCCCTATACCTAATGTCATTGGATCTATACACATTATATACTCCCCTCCTCAATTACGAACGGAAGAAACTCTTTTCCGTTCTTTTTTATTTTTATCGGTGCCAGGAACATTGCCCCAAGTCTAGCAAGCCACCGTATCGAAGCAGAATTGCCACTATAAACATAATTATAAAGCCGTCCATATTCTTGCACCCATTTCTTGATTAGAAGCCTTGCAGCGCAAATAAGTAGCTCTTTTTTGAAACAGCTTATCCTTTTTGTCCCCAACATCCAAATTTCTTTGCCCGGAACACTGGAAACAGCAGCTAACCCTACAATACAAAGAATATTATCTTTCATATCCCTGTAAATATAACAATGTTCTGCATTTTCAATACTACCGGCAATCAGCATTACTGCATCTTCATCGTATGCTTCTAATTCCTGCCTGTCGCTGTCCCGCAAATCTTTCAGCAACGCTGCAGCAATCTCTATTGCATTATCGACATCCGCTACTTCAACCTTGTATTTTTTAGCCACCAAATGTCACCTGCCTTGTTACGCTTAATAAATTAAATGGGTACGGCTCACTGCTTGTAATGCACAGCCTTCCGTCTCGATCAAACCCTCCTGTCGGCGGAGTAGCCTTTTTATCTCCACTATACAATTTCATATTTTCAGTCATACTAAATTCATCATAGGCGATAGCATCCTGATTCCCAAATTCGGTGCCAACTTCACCGCCAAGAGTATTCTCAACTCGTAAAATCGCTTCTGAGACCTGTTTAAATCTTCCCTGCATAGTTCCGTCCTGTAACTGGATTTCAATGTTTGGAAGCTCGATATTCATAGTATATGGTAATCCTGCAACTGCACGTTTAATTTGTATCGGCAATTTAACAG
>OIZE01001993.1_pt1 | contig 11465 bp, 11 predicted proteins | sample 1588421 | NCBI WGS metagenome assembly OIZE01 (sample SAMN03283251) | human gut metagenome | biome: human-associated habitat; material: feces | host: Homo sapiens | place: USA | collected 2013
CCATCCAGAATGCAGATCGTATTTTTGTGATTGACAAGGGCGGCATTTTAGAGCAGGGAAGCCCGGCGGAACTGATGGAGAAAAAAGGAGCTTATTATAAGCTTTATATGGCGCAGTTTGCAGAGCTGGGATAAGAGTATGGAATAATATCAGGAGCAGAAAAATGAGTAAATTGTATTTTGTACGACATGGCGAAAGCGAATGGAATGTAGCAGACAAAATTTGCGGAAGAACAGATATTCCGCTCACGAAGAGAGGTCATGAACAGGCGGTGGAAACTGGGAAAAAGATCGTGGCAGATGGCATCAAAGCAGATGAAATTTTATATTCTCCACTGCTTCGGGCGGCAGACACTGCAAAACATATCAGCGAAATGACAGGAATCCCGGCACATATGGAACCGAGACTGATCGAGCAGAATTTTGGCGTGTGGGAGGGGACTTCACCGCGCAATGCGCCGGAATTTTTAAAGGCAAAGAAAGATTTTTTGAATCGCTATGGCAATGGAGAATCCATGTTTGAACTGGCACAGCGCATTTATAATCTGCTGGATGAGCTAAAGGAGCAGCAGGATAAAACCTACATACTGGTGGCGCACAATGGGATTGCACGGGTGGTGCAGTCGTATTTTAAGGACATGACAAATGAGGAGTATGCGGCATTTGGAGTGCAAAATTGCAGCGTGACGGAGTTTTCGTTTGAGGAAAAAAAGGAAATATGTAAATGAAAATAGCACTGGCAGCAGTTGGATTTTATGAGCGGGATATAGAATATAATAGAAATAAAATTTTAAAATGTCTGAAAGAAAACAGTGGAAAAGCGGAGCTGATTTTATTTGGTGAAACCTTTTTACAGGGCTTTGAGGTCTTGGACTGGAAGTATGAAACAGATCAGCATATGGCATTATCTGTCTCTGACAGTAATATTCAGATGATACGGAAGGCAGCAGAAGAGAATGCACTGGCAGTGTCTTTTGGATTCCTAGAGAAAGCGGAGGATAAAATTTACAGCAGTCAGCTTACCATCGGTGCAGATGGAAATATTTTAAATCTGTTTCGCAGGGTGTCAAAAGGCTGGAGGGAATCTTTTGCGGATGAACATTACGCAGAAGGAGATATGTTTACAAAATTTGAATATCTGGGAAAAACATTTTCAATTGGTCTTTGCGGCGATTTGTGGGATGAGAAAAGTGTCATGCAGATAAAGAAACTTCGAGCGGATGTGGTGCTCTGGCCTGTATACACAGATTTTCCGGCGAAAGAATGGAATACGGAAATGAAGTATGAGTATGCCGCACAAAGCAAGAAAATTGGCGGGCAGGTTTTACTTGTAAATTCAGTTTGTTTCAGTGGAAATGAAGAAGAATTGGCAAAAGGCGGTGCCGTCTGTTTTTTGGATGGGCAGATAAAAGAAGAACTTCCGGCAGGGAAAGAAGGCGTGCTGATGGTACAGGTTTGATGAATAGTTGTTACATTTTTAGATGTTTGTAACTTATCTTTTCTAAATTCTTTTGCTACAATAGGAAGTAGAAAATGTGAAAAAAATAACATACAAGGGGAAAAGGGTATGTATGTTAATGGATTTCAGTTTTCGAAAACTTATTAACAACAGATTGAAAAAAGGAGAAGAGTTATTATGGCAAACAGAATTATGTTAAACGAAACATCTTATCACGGAGCAGGTGCGATTGAAGAGATCGCAAATGAAGCAAAGGCACATGATTTCAAAAAAGCTTTTGTATGTTCCGATCCAGATCTGATCAAATTTGGTGTGACAAAGAAAGTGACAGATGTTCTTGATAAAAATGGTCTTGCTTATGAAATTTATTCTGATATCAAAGCAAACCCAACAATCGAAAATGTACAGCACGGAGTAGAAGCATTCAAGAAAGCTGATGCAGATTACATCGTTGCAATCGGTGGTGGTTCTTCTATGGATACTTCCAAAGCAATCGGTATCATCATCGCAAACCCGGAATTTGAAGATGTAAGAAGCCTTGAAGGTGTTGCACCGACAACAAAACCTTGTGTTCCGATCATCGCAGTTCCAACAACAGCCGGAACAGCTGCTGAGGTTACAATCAACTACGTTATCACAGATGTTGAAAGAAAGAGAAAATTCGTTTGTGTTGACCCACATGACATGCCGGTTATCGCAGTTGTTGACCCGGATATGATGTCCTCTATGCCAAAGGGACTTACAGCTTCCACAGGTATGGATGCCCTGACACATGCAATTGAAGGATATACAACAAAAGCTGCTTGGGAAATGACAGATATGTTCCATATCAAAGCAATCGAAATCATTGGAAAATCTTTAAGAAGTGCTGTTGCAAATGAAAAAGAAGGCCGTGAAGGAATGGCTCTTGGACAGTATATCGCAGGAATGGGATTCTCTAATGTAGGTCTTGGAATCGCTCATTCTATGGCTCATACCCTTGGTGCTGTATACGATACTCCACACGGTGTTGCATGTGCTATGATGCTTCCAATCGTTATGGAATACAATGCAGATTGTACAGGTGAGAAATACCGTGAAATCGCAAGAGCACTGGGCGTTAAAGGTGTTGACGACATGTCTGTTGAAGAATACAGAAAAGCTGCTGTTGATGCTGTTCAGAAACTTTCTGTTGACGTTGGAATCCCGACAAAACTGGAAGCTCTGAAAGAAGAAGACCTGCAGTTCCTCGCTGAGTCTGCTCACGCTGATGCTTGTGCACCGGGTAATCCGAAAGATGCAAGTGTAGAGGATCTGAAAGAGCTCTTTAGAAAGCTTATGTAAATTGATTTCTGATACACGGACGAAAATTCTGAAATGTGATAAGCTGTGATTCCTTCAAAGGATGACGCATCGAATCTGGCTCAGGGTTACGTGTACTGATAATTCTAGGAAAAACTTAAGATTACTAAATACAAAGAAAGGTTTGGAAAACTCACTGCCGCTCAGACAGTTTCCAAACCTTTCTTTAACGTAACCTTAAGTTTTTCAAGTATTATCAAGCACACTCCACATTCACCATCTTCGATGCGTCATCCTTCTTCGGAGATTCACTTTATCCCACATTTCCGAATTTTCTGTGTATAGAAATAGATTTACGGAATATACGAAGGGGTGAAATGATTCGCACATTTTTTTGTGTGTAGAAATAAATCTATCTACAACAATCCACGTTCTTTGAAGACGTCTCTTAGTTCTGCGGGCATGGATTCGGAGAGGAATCTAGCCAGGGTTTCGGGGGTGGCTTTGTGGTTGCCGAGAACCCATTGGACCGTCATGTAGATGGAGCCTTGGCAGTACATTTCTAACTGAAAGCGAATCTTGTCGGACATCTTTTTCCCGGTGTTTCCTTCGATACGATCGGTATAAAATTGTGTGATCAGTTCAAAGTCGTGATCACGCAAACAGTTCTGGTCGTCATTTTTAAATGCCGCACGAAAGAAAAGTGTTTCTTTCTGAATGTATTGAAATTTATTTACAAGACTTTCATAGACTGTTTGTCCCTCTCCCATATGTTCAAAGGATTCAATCAGTATCTTGTCAAAATACCAGTTGATCAAATCGTATTTATCCTGAAAATTCCGGTAAAAGGTCTGACGCGTCACTCCGCATTCTTCTGTGATCTCTTTCACTGTGATCTTCTCAACCGGAGCTTTTTTCATGCATTCTTTCATTGCCTCTGCCAACCGGTATTTTACTTTTTCTCCTGACTTGTATGTTTCTGCCATAACTTTTTCCTTTCCACTCCAAGCAGTTCAAGCAGTTCTTCATGCGGGTATTCTTCGTCTTCCTGGTAAATATCCACGTAATTCATTGCAGCGCCTCCATCTACGAATGCAGGAAACAGGAAACCACATTCCGGTTCGCCCGGTTCATATTCTCCGCTTAGTGGACAGATCACGCATAAAATGTATTCATACATTCGTTCTGATTCTCCCTGACGTATATGATCCAGTCCCTTCGCCGGAATGTCATATCTGTCATGAAAAACATAGATTGCATAATCTTCATCTGCCTGGTAATGTTCCCCGATAATCTCATAAAATGTCTCCATCAGAGCATCATTTTTCAAGCCACAGGCACGCATCCCCATCAGAAGCTTCCACATACTGTCCGGATTTCTTTGATCATCAGAAAACTTATATTCCTTCAGATTTTTATTTGTTTTTGCAAACGGCACTTTCTTCGCAAGTGCCAGATTCTTCTCCTGTTCTGCCGGGCTTAATTTCAGGAAACTGGTGTTAAATGTTCCGTCAATAAATCCGTCTATATCCATATATCCCCCGGCGATCCGGGTGATCGATGTCCGTTTTACTGTCATTCGTCTGGTCAGCGCCAACATATCTTCTCGATTGATCATAATCTTTTCCCTCCGGCTCTCTGTTTATCCCTGCAAATCTCTGCATGTCTCGACAGCTTTCTGTTCGTCTCAAACATCTTCCGCCTGTCTACATCAGAGATTCTTCTGTCTTATCCGCTCTGTCAATCCTCGAAGCATTAACGGTTCCACGCCGCTACTTTTTTCTTCCTCTTTTTCCTCCGCCTGCATGATCACATCACGCACCTTCTGCATTCTCTCATCAAGAGCTGAGCTGATCTGTGCACAGTCCATCATCTCTTCTGCCAGATACTTACTCTGATCTTCCGGAATACTCTTTTTATAGCGAAGCTTATGCTCCAGGCTCGCCCAGAAATCCATCGCGATCGTACGAAGCTGCACTTCAACTGTGATCATCTTTTTTCCTTCTTTTAAGAAAATCGGAGTCTTCACGATCAGATGAAGACTTCTGTAACCACTTTGCTTTGGATTTGCAATGTAGTCTTTTTTTTGAATTAAAATTACATCGTCCTGATCAAGGAAGCATTTCGCAAGTTTATAAATGTCATCCTGAAAAGCGCAGATCACACGCACACCGGCAATATCCTGAATATTTTCTTCGATTGCATCAATCGTCAATGGAATATTTTTACGACGAATCTTCTTCAGCAGACTTTCCATAGATTTTACACGCGTCTTAATACTCTCAATCGGGTTGCGGTCATACTCCAGCGAATACTGTTCGCTCAGCACCTTAAATTTCGTCTCAACTTCCATGATCGCACACTGATAATAAGCCATCATCGTATTGACCGGCTTTAAATTCTCCTGTACAAAGTCAATAAATTCATCTGAAAGAAGACTGTTTCTTACAAAGTCCTCTCTTCTTTTCTCGATTCGTTCTTCTAATTCTCGTCTACCCATTTGTTTCTTTCATCTCTCTTTTCTTGCTTTTTATAAGATTGACCTGATCAGATACTTCCATTCTGCCAGATATTCTCTAAGCATATTGTTTGGCAGATACAATGGATTCGAGCTCGCAGCAATTGCTTTCGCTGACTTTAATCCCTCACCTTTTGTAATCTGCATTGCCCGAAACATATGGAAATCATTTGTGATAATTCCCACACTTGCTCCGTCTTTCATATATTTTTTACTATATTTTATATTCTGCTCTGTTGTCTTCGATTTGTCTTCCAGAATCAAACGGTCTTTCTCAATTCCGGCCGCTTCCATATAATCAGCCATCGCCTGCGCTTCCGTACATGGCTCGTTATACCCCTGTCCACCTGACACAATACAAATTGTCTCCGGATTCTTCTCCAGATAATCGATCGCTGTGTTCAGACGATGCTTCAACACTTTGCTCGGTCCATCTGCTCTCACCTGTGCACCAAGCACTATGATGTAGTCCAGATTTTCATCTGCCTTCGCATGCATCTGACTGATAATGCATCCTTCGATAATCACAAAGGAAACTACAAATACAAGCAGTATTCCCCTTAATATCCACAACATCCACATCGGAAGTCTTTCCCATCCATCCAGAAATGTAATCGCTGCGCATCCTCCAAGCAATGCAGCCAATGCAAACCAGATCAGGAAGAATCCTGTCCCAGATCCATTTCCGCTCATCCAGAATCCATACCAGGCAAATAACACTGCAAATAAAATACATATTATAACTGCTGTCATTTTTCGCTTTGTTCTCACTTTCCACTTTCTCCAAGAATCAGTCGAAGCAGTGTCTTATCAAGCATGATTGTCCGATCCCAGGGATTCAGAATGATACCTTCAATCTCATTCTCCTGTACTGCAGACTGGAATAATGGTTCGATTGCTGTCAAAAATGTAGACATCACACTATCAGAACCTTTTAATTCTTCCTCAAAACTTGTAAATGCACTCCACCACTTCTTTCCGTCAGCTGTCTTCACTGCCTGTATCTTCAGCTGTTCTGCCACAGAAGGCTCTACCGCAAGGATCAATTGTCCCTCTTCTTTCATTCGTCTGCGGATCATTGTCAACGCATGTGCCAAAAGTTCCTGAGATGGTTCCTGCTGCAGTGCAGAAATTGCTTCCTCAATCTTCTCGTTTCCTTTCAGTCCTTCATCTTTTGTATCGTTATTCTGCATCTTCATCCTTGCTGCTCCTTGTAAGTTTTTCTATTTTTAATAAATCATCTCATTATTTCATATCTGATATCATCTAAGTATATCATAAAAAAAGAGAATAATGTGATATTTTAAATTTGTTTCACACTATTCTCTCTTTTTTAATTTTCCTCAATATGACTTTGGATTCTTCCCATTTATCTAAGACACAAGTTCCTGCATCAGCTCATGTACACTCATCATCTGATTGATCCGTCCGACATTGCTTCCGCAGAACACAAGTCCATTTTCCACATCACCTTTTACGGCATCGATCAACGCTTTCGTGATACAATACGGAACTTTTACCGGATTACATTTCGCTAAGCAATTATAACATTTCTTTATAGGCTCTTTTTCTTTCTCAACACGCTCGATCAATGCGTTGCGGATGGCTCTTCCCGGCATTCCGACCGGACTTTGGATAATCTGAACATCCTCTTCTTTTGCATTGATATAGGCCAGCTTATAGGACTCTGACGCATCACATTCTTCTGTTGCCACGAACCTGCTCGCAATCTGGACTCCGTCTGCTCCAAGTTCAAATGCGTGCTCTATATCCGTCTTATCAAAGATTCCGCCCGCTACGATCACAGGAATCTTCTTCTCGTATCGCTTTTCATACTCTTCCTTACAGGCAATGATCTGACGGATCTCCTCATCATAATCCATTGTGTCAATCTCATTTAACTGTTCTCTTGAAAAACCGAGATGCCCTCCGGCTTTCGGTCCCTCAACAACAAGGAAATCTGCTGTTCTGTCATACTTATGCGCCCACATTTTCAAGATCAGCTGCGCAGCTCTTTTAGAAGAAACGATTGGCGCGATCTTCGTTCTGCAAGTCTCGCTGACCAGCTCCGGCAGATTCATCGGAAGTCCGGCACCACTGATGATCACATCTGCACCTGCTGCCACGGCCTCTTTCACATGCTCCGCATAATGCTTCAGTGCAACCATAATATTTACACCGACAAGACCATTTCCCTGCGCGAGTTCCTTTGCTCGCTTGATGTGCTTGTGGATTGCTCTGTTGTTACATGCAGCCTGATCCTTCTCAAATCCTTCTTCATCATAACCAATCTGAGCAGTCGAAATTATTCCGACTCCGCCTTCTTTCGCCACTGCTCCTGCAAGGGAACTTCTGCTGACACCTACTCCCATGCCGCCCTGGATGATCGGGAGCTTCGCAGTCAGATCACCTATTTTTAATTGTTTGTTTATACTCATTTTCGATTCTCCTGTATTTTATTTTGAATTTCAAACTATTTTAAGTATAAACTATTTTGTAGAAATGTCAAGGAATATTGATTCTACGGATTAATCCGCAGATTAAAAACCCCCGTTTTGATAGGCTCTTGCGATAACATATGATGGTTCATAAAATGCACTAGTAACTTCCTTCCTGCGCCTGCGTCACTCCCAGGCGGATTCCCGATTCCATTTGCTCCGGTTCTAACAGGCAATGATCCATTCGTTGACTTTGCTTCTCAATTTTTCAATTCTTGGGTAACGGTATGCCTCTCTTCTTTGACTTGCTTTGCAGTTTTGCGCTTCTCGGGTAACGATACGCTAGGAACTAACTGTAAAAACAAAAAGCAAGTCAACAAATGCAACCAAAACAGTTCTCTTGGAATTGCAAAATCATAAAAATAGAATCTCCCCTCATATCTGCCGGAACCAATTAGATTCCATTAGGTATGAGGGGAGATTCTATTTTTTAATCAAGTGCCAATGTTTTGGGTTTTATTGTTACAAATTGGCAATTCTTGATTCATGCGAAAAACTTAATTCAAATAATGGATCAATCTACAACAATCAGGCGTCCTTCAACTTCACGGCAAAGATGCGGTGTAACCATCATATATTCTTCTACAATATCTCGACTTGATGTGGCCAGTACACGAGGAAGTGCATTTTTTTTCGTTTCTTCCAGTGAAATATCCATAAAATCAGAGATATTCATAAAGTGATATTTTGAAAGAGCAATAGAATATAACTGATGCTCTTCAATAGGCTGGTCATTGAGACTAAGTTTCCGGAAAACCTGTTCTTTACGCGACCATATAATCTGCATACCGTGGGAGAACTGATAGAACTCCGTATGTTCTCCAAGAAAGGCTTCTTCGCGCAGGATAAAACGTAGCATATGTTCTAACTGTGCTCCGGTTACTTTCAGCATATAGACAGCTTCATCATATGGCAGGCATTCTACCAGGCTGTGATAATGTACGACAGGTCCCAATTCATAACTTCTGACTTCACCGGAACCGAGAAGCATCAGATCAATTCCAAGGCTGTCTTTCAGAATATCTGCGATCAGGTTACCAAGAGCTGTTTCCTGATTGCGGAGTGGATGCGTCAGACATTTGGTGAATCTTGTTACAATACGATCATACTTCTTGTCAGTTTCCCGCTTATACTGTGTTATAAATTGTTCCATAGCTTCGTCTTTTAGCGCAGTATCGTTGTTGATCGGAATCAACTGCCAGGTAAATGTATCGATTGCATTAAGATCAGTATCTACCATAATATCAAAGCGTCCGATCTGATCTGTGCCTGTACCGGCTTGCACGATATAGATATTATTAACAAGTGCAGGTTCTTCCAGAAACGTGTGTGAATGCCCACCGATGATTACATCCACACCCCAGGCTGGATCCAGTAAAGCTGCAAGCTTTTTATCTTCCTCGAATCCGATGTGTGTCAAAAGTACTGTGAAATCAATATCAATGGCATTGTAAGCATTGCATATATTGCCTACTTCCTGTGCTGCTTCGCTGATATCCACAAAGGAACCAATCAGTTCTTCTGCTTTTGTCTGTGCAAGTACATCCTCTGTTATTATTCCAATAAAAAGTATCTTCATGCCATCTATTTCAGCAATATAGTGAGGCTGAAACAGTCGCTTATGATTAGAGCGGATATGGAAGTTGGCATTGATAATCGGGAAGTTTGCACATTTCTCCAGAAACAGCAAATGCGCCAGACCATAATCAACCTCGTGGTTACCAATCGTTGCCACATCAGGCCCAAGTAGATTCATAATACCGATGGTTGATACGCCCTTGTACTCGGAATCGATAACAGAACCACGGAACATATCACCGGCAATAGCATAAAGCACATTCTTTTCCTGATTACGCACCATGTTCACATATCCTGAGAGAAGAGATACACCACCTACCAGCTTTTCATCAATCTGTTCTGCCAGAAAATCTCCGTGCATGTCGTTTGAATGAAGAATTATTAATTCCTTCAAGTTTTTCATAAATACCACCTCACTTAAAACAGTTCGTTCTTCGTGATGGTAAATTCTTGTAAAGTGTGTCCCCACGCACCCTACAAATAATATTGTAGTATTTTATTGTATTTTAACATGCTTATGTGACAAAGGCAATGGATGGTGTAGCGGGTTACAAATTTGTTGACTTTTCTCAGGTAACAGTTCCCCTATCTTCATTGACCTACATAGAATTATTGCCAATCTAGTCATCAAACATCACCAACTATCTTCCAAATACTCCCCCAGCTGTCGATACCTCCGACTCCTCTGACTGCTCCGTATACGCATAAAACTGTTCTTCTTGCTGGTGGTAATTCCTCATGATGCAAAGCATTTTCAATTTCAGATGCTGTATAAGGAAGGCATGAAAAAGCAAATTCCCGGTCTGAATTCCTGCATTGTCGCACATATAATACCACGGTATCTGATCCGGATAGTGACAGGTGCGTACCGAATTAATATTATTTCTGAGCATACATGCGATATCTGCTCGCATATCTTCTAATCCAATGCATCTTCCTGTTTTTGGATTCCACTCATGACGGTTTACTCCTGTAATAACCAGGCGTTTTCCATTTAAATAAATAATCTTATCAATAATCTCAATTCTTCCGAAACCAATATCGTAAGGAATTACTTCTACTAAACTTCCATCTTCTGCTTTAAGTTCTACATACGCATGATATAAATAAGGATCATGATTATCCCACAGTCTAACAGTTTCTAAATCAATACAGATTGTACCCTCTAAGTGGTCATTTTCTTTCTTTAACTGCACGGATTTTTCTGCTAACAGATTTTGCGGCACATATCGTCTGAAAACCGTCGAAAAGTTACCAACACACCGTCCTCGGGGAAGATTAGATTTCCAACTTATTTATATTGCCTCAGGAAAAGGAGAATTTTATTTTCATGGTAAGAAAGAAATTGTAAATGCCGGAAATATGGTGATCTACCGCCCCAAAGAAGAGCAACGCTACTACTATTATGGTGTAGACCAAACTGAAGTTTACTGGGTTCATTTTACTGGGAATAATATAACGAATATTTTGAGACAGCATGGTATTTCTGATGATATGCATATAATTTATACCGGTACTTCTCTTGAATATAAACGAATTTTTACATCTATTATAAATGAATTACGTTTTTGCAAAAGTGAGTACGAAGAACTTTGTGTTTATTATTTAATGGAACTCTTAATTCTGACGCACCGGCTTTCTAGTGAAAAGCCACGAAATACTTCTTTTAATATATCGGAAATTTCTCGAGCGATCGGATATGAAAACCCACTATATTTTAGCCGTATTTTCAAGAAACAAAGCGGGCTTTCCCCGTCTGAATATAGAAAAAAATATCAAATAATAATGTGAAACTAAATCGCTTTCTAAAAAAAGAACCCAGAATTGTTATTCAAAACAATTGTCGGTTCTTTTTTCTGTATAGATTTCCTGTTTTTGCAGTTCTCGGGCAACAATATCCTCTCTCTTCGTTGACTTGAACACTCTCACCATGCTTTAACAATGGAATATAATTCCCTTTCTGCTTTAAAATCAAAGAATCCTTTCGATTCTGCATATTTTATGTCTAAAAGAAAAGTATCTGTTGAGGATAAGACATATGCTGTAAATCTATATCTGGATGGAAAAGAAAGCCAACGGCGAATTGCCGATATGTTTGATGTAAGTCTCGCATCTGTCCAACAATGGATTCG
>OIZE01001996.1_pt1 | contig 11448 bp, 9 predicted proteins | sample 1588421 | NCBI WGS metagenome assembly OIZE01 (sample SAMN03283251) | human gut metagenome | biome: human-associated habitat; material: feces | host: Homo sapiens | place: USA | collected 2013
TACTTTTATAGCGCTAAAAAAGGTCCACCGGACCTTTTTGTCGCATGCTTGGCAACAAAAAAACTGCTGCTTCGTCAGATTATCCTTCACAAAGCAACAGTTTTGTTTACTGATTATTTTTTGCTTATTTATTCTCAATTGCTGTAATCATATCTACTCTGGTCTGGTGTCTTCCACCTTCGAATTCTGCGCTTAACCATTCATCGATGATCATCTTTGCAAGCTCAATTCCGATTACACGGGCACCGAATGCCAGAATATTGGTATTGTTATGCTGTCTGGAAAGTTTTGCAGAATATGGCTCTGAGCAAACAACTGCACGAACACCTTTTACTTTATTTGCTGCCAAAGAGATTCCAACTCCTGTACCACAGATCAGGATACCAAGATCTACATCTCCTGCTGCAACAGCTCGTCCAACTTTCTCGCCGTACTCTGGATAATTACAGCTCTCATATGTATCTGTACCAAAGTTCACAACTTCATATCCTTTTCCTTCCAGGTACTCTACTACCTGATTCTTCATGTCTACTGCTGCATGATCATTACCAATTCCGATTTTCATGACGTTATAGCCTCCTCTTTTCATTGTCGTCTTTTCTTTGACGCCTTTTTATATTATAATAGATGAGATTTCTATTATCAACACAGGTACATCAATTAATACAGAAAGATAACATAAGATTTTTTGCACAAGCTTACTTTTAAGCAAGTGCTTGACTTTAATCATCTTACAGCTCAGAAAGAAAGGAACTATTATGATACAATATATTGCCAGCGATGTAGACGGAACTTTACTTCATGGTCACGCAACCACTCTGAATCCAGAATTATTTGACATTATCCGCCAGTTAAAAGAACATGGGATACATTTTATTGCAGCCAGCGGCCGCCAGTACAAAAATCTCCAACGTCTATTTGCTCCTGTGAAGGATGATATCTCCTATGTTGCAGAAAATGGATCTATGTGTGTACATGATGGCAAGATTGTCTCATTAGGACATATTGATACTGATCTCATCTATGAAATCGCAGACGCTGCGAAAGAATATGGTCATTGCCACACTTTAATTTCTACAGCCCGAACCGGATATACCGACTCAAAAGATTCTGACTACATCGATCATATCCGTAACGATGTCGGTTATGACATGGACGTTGTTCAAAATGTGCGTGATATCAAAGAGCCTTTTATCAAAATCGCAGTATGTGATTTTGATGGAACCGAAAAACGTCTTCGCGCCTATTTTCAAGAACGTTTCGGTAATCGGATCAAGATTGTAACCTCCGGGAATATCTGGATTGATTTCATTGCACCGAATGCCAATAAAGGTTCTGCCCTTTCCAATATCGTATCTTCCCTTGGCATGGATCCAAAGAATGGTATCACATTCGGAGATCAGTACAATGATCTGGAAATGTTGCAGCTGTCCAACACAAGCTATGCCATGACGACTGCTGCCACCGGAGTAGCGGATTACGCTACACACACGACAGATTCTGTTGAGAAAACGTTGTGGGAATTTCTTCAAACACTATAAACAATGAATTTATCTAGAACAACCCTTTCACTGCCGGATACAATTTTCTGAACTGCTGATACCGTTCTTCGTATTTCGCTACAAGTTCTGGTTCCGGTTCAACTGTATCCACAACTTTCACAAGCTTTTCGGCAATCGTCTCTACATCTGAATATTCTCCACATCCAACTGCTGCCAGCATTGCTCCGCCAAGTGCCGGTCCTTCTTCACTTTCAATCACATCTACTTTTAAGTTCATGACATTTACGATAATTTTTCTCCACAGCGGGCTTTTTGCACCGCCGCCGCAGATTTTCGTCCGGTCAATCTGAATGCCAAGACTTTTTGCCACTTCCAGAGAATCACGAAGCCCAAATGCTACGCCTTCCAACACTGCCTGTGTCATGTCTGCCCTTGTTGTGTCCATGGACATACCGATAAACATGGCTCTCGCGTCCGGGTCATTGTGTGGAGATCGTTCTCCCATCAGATATGGAAGATAAAAAACTCTGTTTTCTCCAAGATTTTTTATGTCCGCCTGCTCTGCCACGTAATCTTTCGTTCCGAGGATTTCTTCGTTCCACCACTTGTTGCAAGACGCCCCACTAAGCATGCACCCCATCAGATGATAATGTCCGTCTGCGTGCGCAAATGAATGAAGGGCATTATGCTTATCTACTCCGAATTTTTCACTGGAGATAAAGATTGTTCCTGATGTTCCAAGGGAAATGTTACATCTTCCGTTTCCAACCGTTCCTGTGCCGACTGCCGCTGCCGCATTGTCCCCGGCTCCTGCAATCACTTTTACATTCTCGGAAAAGCCCAGTTCTTTTGCTACTTCCGGCTTCAATGTTCCGACTACCTCATAGCTTTCATAGAGCTTCGGAAGCTGTTCCTGCTCAAGTCCACAAATATCAAGCATTTCTTTTGACCAACATCTGTTTTCCACATCCATGAGCAGCATTCCCGAAGCATCTGACATATCTGTACAAAACGAACCTGAAAGCCGGTAAGCCAGATAATCTTTTGGCAGCATAATCTTTGCGATTTTTTTATAATTTTCCGGTTCATTTTCCTTCATCCAGAGGATCTTTGGCGCTGTAAAACCTGCAAACGCAATATTTGCTGTATACTCGGATAATTTATCCTTTCCGATGACCTGATTCAAATAGTTAGTCTCTTTTGTAGTTCTTCCGTCATTCCATAAAATTGCCGGACGAATTACCTGATCCTCTTTATCAAGTACAACCAGCCCATGCATCTGACCACCAAAACTAATTCCTGCCACTTGACTTTTATCACATTCAGATGTCAGTTCTTTTATTCCTTCCATTGACTGCGCAAACCAATCCTGTGGATTCTGTTCTGACCAGCCCGGGTATGGAAAATATAATGGATATTCTTTTGATACAATTTTCTGAATATTGCCGTTTTCATCCATCATTAACAATTTTACCGCTGAAGTTCCAAGATCAACGCCAATATATAACATCACTTTGCCTCCCTCGCATGTTGTTACATCTATCTTACCTCAATTTATAGAACCAGACAACTTTCTTTCTTTGCAAAACGATTGAGCAATTTCCTTTCAAATAATCTCCGCCCGACTTCCTCCGGCTTTTTCCTTTGTCACTATAATTTGTCTGTCAATTCTTTCCTTCAATTCTCCTACATGAGAAATAATTCCAACAAGTTTATTGCCTTCCGTCAATCCAGCCAGGGCTTTTATTGCCTGCTCCAGTGATTCTTCGTCCAACGAGCCAAAACCTTCGTCCACAAACATCGTATCTAGACGGATTCCTCCGGCTCTTGACTGAACTTCATCCGAAAGCCCCAGCGCTAATGAAAGCGAAGCTTTGAAAGACTCTCCTCCAGACAATGTCTTAACGCTTCGTCTTGTGCCATTATAATGATCAATGACATCTAGTTCCAGACCACTCTGGCTTCGATTATTTCCAGCCACAACACTTCTTGCGAGTTCATATTGTCCCTCCGACATAACCATAAATCTTACGTTTGCCCGCTGTAAAATCCGTTCAAAGTACGCCATCTGAACATAAGTTTCCAGCATGATCTTTTCTTTCCCGGAAATGTTTCCATTTGCCGTATTTGACAGTGCTTTCACCAACGCCCATTTTTGTTCCAAAACTATGATATCTTTCGACTTCTGTTCAATATTCAAAAGAGCTTTTTGATTTGTCGCCAGTCGTAATTGAAGCTCTTTTAACATTCTTTCATAATCAGCTCTTTGTTCCACTAATGTTGTCTTTTTTTCCTGTTCGCGCTCCACAAAAAATTCTCCGAGATTCTCAAGCTGCTTGTTGCATTGCTCCAGTTTCCCTTCTAGCTTTCGCATATCGCCATTCCATTTTTGCAGATTTTTCTGAGCTGCTTCATATTCCGCCCGGCTGTTTCTTTTCACTGTCTGCAGGTTCTGAAGTTCTATCTCAGCCTGTTTCCAGTCTTCATACCTAAGATTCTGCTGTTGCTCTTCAAACTGTTTGTTTTCCATATCTATCTCTGCTTTTAAAGCTGCAATCTGACCAGATATTTTTTCTCGTTCCTCACGTTTCGTAGTAATCTGCTCTTGTATCTTCTGAATCTGATTTTGGAGTAATTGATATCTTTCAACCTTTTTCTTATTACTTTTCATTTGTTCTTGAAGTTTGTATTCTTCATCTGTGAGTCTTTTTTCTTGCTCCTCAATCTGCTTCTGATCCGCCGCCCGTTCTTTTTGAGCATTTACTTTTCCCAATAGTTCAGCCGCCTCCTGGCTGGAAGCCTCCATCTGATTCCTTGCCTGTTCCCATTTTCGCTTAACTTCTTCCAGTTCCTTCTGTGACGGGATATATTCCGTACCACAAGCTTTCTTAGGATGCTCTTTGGAGCCGCACACTGGGCACGCTTCTCCTTCTTTTAAATGCTTTGCCAGCACCCCTGCCTGTCCATCTAAAAATGTCTGATATGCGAGATCATACTCTGTCTTTCTTTCCTTTGCAATCTGAGCTTTATCCACATACTGCTCCTGAATCTCGGAAAGCTTTCCACAAAGTAAATGATACTTCTTTGTATTTTCCACAACCTGTTTTAGTTCTTCTTTTTCAGAATCTAATTTTTCCTTTCGAAACAGTAATTCCGTCTTCCGTTCCGGCTCATTTTCCAATTGTATTTTCTCGCTTTCATCATCCTTCAGACGCTTTTGTAACTCTTCTCTTTCAATGTCCTGCGTTTGTAACCTTTCTTTCTCCTCTTTTAGAAATTTTTTTCTTTCTATTATTCTCTTTTTCTTTTCTTCTAGTTCTTGATAAATCGATATCTGTGTCTGAATTTGAGCAATTTTTACTTCCAGCTCCTCTCTATTTTCCTGCTTTTTCTTTTGTCCTTCCCACTCCTGTTGAATTTTTTCACCTTGTTCCTGCACCTTTATATAATCAGCTTCAGCCAATTCAAGCGTACGAATCGTCTGCTCTCTCGTCTGCGCTTTTTGTAAATGCTCTTGTATCTGCTCCAACTCTTTTTGTAGATTCTGAAGCTTGCAATTTATATTTTCCGCTTCTTCCTGATCTAATCCTATCAATTCTTTTATCGCAGCAATTGCTTCTTCCATAGGAAGTTTTGCAAAGTTGATCTCTTCTTTTCCCAACACTCCTTCTAAATATTGATTTACGCTTCTTCTTGCAAATTCCAGCTCATCCGAAAGTTTACCTGATTCCGCTTTCAATTTTTCCTGTAAAATCTGATAACCGCCTGTCTTAAAAATCTCCCGGAAAATTCCCTGTCTTTCTTTTGTATCTGCCAGTAATAATTTTTGAAAATCTCCCTGTGCAATCATCGCGATTTGAAGAAATTGATTTCGATTCAAACCTAAAATTTCAATAATTGCTTTATTCACTTCTTTTTGTTTTGTAACTACACGACCATCCGGATATGTCAATTCGGCCTCTGCTCTCTGAAGTGTCATTCCTCCACCTTTTTTTGCCGGTCGTTCATACTCCGGATTTCTCCGGACTTTATATTCCTGCCCCCCATTTTCAAAAAGAAGTTCTACCTCTGTCGGAACCTGCGCATCTGCATATTTTGACCGAAGCATTGCCGGTTCCCGATTCTCACCACTGGCCGCACCATATAATGCATAGACAATACCATCAAAAATTGTCGTTTTACCTGCTCCTGTATCTCCGGTGATCAAATACAATCCACCTGTTCCAAGCCTTTCCATATCCAGTTCCTCGCAACCTGCATACGGTCCAAATGCAGATAGTTTTAATTTTTTCGGTCTCAATTCTTATCCTCCCAGATTTTTTCAATTAACGAATGAATCAATTGCTTCTGTTCTTCATTCATTTCCTGATTATTCTGTTTTTCATATAAATCTTCAAATATATCAAACGGTGTTTTTTCTTCTACTTCCTGCACATCCGCAAATGATTTCCTTCCACGCGTCCTTTGATTGTCATAATCCAATTTCATAAGATTCGGATAAATGACTTGTAATTTCCGTACCGCGTCTGGTATATCTTCTTCATCTGTCAATGTAATATGCATATAACAATTTCTGTCCAGACTGTCATAATAAGATTTTTCCGCCACTTCCATATAGCTTCCTTTTATCTCATACCAGTCATGTAAAGGATTCAATTCTTTTGTTCGAATAACTACATTTCCCTTTTGTTTCATTTCTACGATTGTCACAGACTTTTTGTGGTGAATCTCCGAAAAGGAATATTTTAACGGAGTTCCACAATATCGCACTGTCTCTCTGCTAATCTTCTGCGGTCCGTGAATATGGCCCAGTGCTACATAATCAAAATTTTCGAATACATTTACATCTACATTATCTGTTCCCCCCACAGAAATCTCTTCCGACTCACTTCTCTTCGCCCCAGTTACAAACTGATGTGTCACGATTACATTTCTTTCATCCGGATTTACTTTCATCTGCTCCACTGCAACGCGCAAAGCATCTGTATAGTTTTCCACCTGTTCCTCTTCAAAAAAATGCTTTACGTTTACTGGCTTTACAAATGGTAACAAATAAATATTAACCGGTCCCCATTCATCTGTCAGTACAATCGAATCTGTATTTCCAGAATATGCCGGTGCAACATACACACCACTTTCTCTCATCAATCGACCACCAAATGCAATTCTCTCCGCGCTGTCATGATTACCACTAATTATGAATGTCTGCACTTTTTTTCTTGATAACTGACACAAAAAATCATCAAATAACTGGATTGCCTCTATAGGCGGTATTGATTTATCGTAGACGTCTCCAGCAATGAAAACTGCCTCCGGCTTTTCTTCATCAACGACAGTAAGTATTTTCTTCAAAATATCTCTTTGATCTTCCAGCATCGAAAACTCATTCACACGTTTTCCCAGATGCAAGTCCGATATATGTATAAATTTCATGGCAGCCACACCTCATTCTTATTTTTAATCTCATGTGCTTTTATTATATCGATGTTTTTTTCTGTAATCAACCATTCTCTCTCCTGACTATATCACTCAAAATCTTTCCTGTGTAATAAATACAAAACCCCAGAGTCCTAAAACTCTGGGGCATATATCATATGTGATTTTCATCTTAATTTTTCATCTTAAATTTTCATAAGAACATCTTTTCCTGAAATACCTGGTTCTGTCATATGAATTGGATCAAGAATTCGACTCAGTTCCTCTTCATCCATAATATTTTCTTTCAAAATCAAGCTTCTTACAGATTCATTGGAATTAATTGCTTTTTTCGCAATGTCTGCTGTTTTTTCATAACCTACATGCGGACAAATCGCTGTAATGATTCCTACACTGTTTTCTACCAACTGACGACATCTTTCTTCATTGGCCGTAATTCCTACGATACAATTATCTACGAGTGTCTCAACTGCATAGCCAAGCGTATCGATAGACTGGAACATACAATAGAAAATGATCGGCTCAAATGCATTTAATTCTAACTGTCCTGCTTCGGCTGCCATTGTAATTGTCATATCATTTCCAATAATATTAAACGCTACCTGATTAACTACTTCCGGAATAACCGGATTTACTTTACCAGGCATAATAGAGGAACCATTCTGTTTTGCCGGAAGATTAATCTCTCCAAAACCAGCACGCGGACCGGATGACATAAGTCGAAGGTCATTAGACATTTTTGAAAGTGTTACGGCACATGCTTTCACTGCACCGGAAACAGCAACAAAGGAATCCAGATTCTGTGTTGCATCTATCAGATCAAATGCCTGTATAAACTCCATTCCTGAAATTTCTGAAAGGTTAGGAACAATTCTTCTCAAATAATTCTCATCTGCATTGATACCTGTTCCAATGGCGGTTCCTCCCATATTGAGAGTTCGCATCTCATCCATTGCCTTGTCCATTCTGTGGATATCTCGCATGATCGCTACTGAATATGCTTTAAATTCCTGTCCCAGACGAATCGGCACTGCATCCTGCATCTGCGTACGTCCCATCTTGATTACATGATCAAACTCTTTCGCTTTTTCATTAAGCGCATCATAAAGACGCAGAAGTTGTTTCTTTAAATTCTGCAACAGATGAAGTGAAGTCATCTTTCCGGCAGTTGGTATGACATCATTTGTCGACTGGCCACAGTTCACATCATCGTTCGGATTTACAATTGTATAATCTCCTTTTTTTCCTCCAAGAATCTCAATTGCACGATTGGCAATGACTTCATTGGCATTCATATTTAAAGAAGTTCCTGCTCCCCCCTGTATAGGATCTACTATAAAATCATCATGAAATTTTCCTTCAATAATCTCATCACAAGCCTGTACAATAGCCTGTGCTTTTTTCTTCTCAAGAATACCGACTTCACAGTTTGTAATAGCTGACGCTTTTTTGATATATGCAAGACTGTTAATAATCTCCGGATGCATATTCAGACCTGTGATGTGAAAGTTTTCTGCTGCACGCAAAGTCTGCACTCCATAATATACCTCTTCCGGAATATCCTTTACCCCAATAGAATCTTTTTCTACACGATAATCCGTTTTTTTCATATCGTCCATAGTTACTCTCCTTTTACCATTCATTCTCCCAGCGAATCATTTTGGTTCGTTTCTTTTAGTTGTCCTTATTATATATACCTGCTATAATATAATCAAATACATATATTTTTATAGATTATATAGCTTAAAAATTATATTTTCAAAGGGGGATAATATGTTTCAAGGAATGAAATATGTCTATGAAGTATATAAAGAAAAAAGTTTTTCAAAAGCTGCCGCCAGCCTTTTTATTTCGCAGCCTTCTTTAAGTGCAAATGTAAAACGAATAGAAAATCGCATCGGTTCTCCTATCTTTGACCGAAGCACAAAACCCTTACAACTGACAGAGGTCGGCGAACATTATATACAGGCCATTGAAAAAATTATGGATATTGAAAATAATCTGGAAAATTTTATTCGCGATTTAGGAGATTTAAAAACCGGAACACTCAACATAGGCGGAAGTAACTTTTTTTCTTCATGGGTGCTTCCTTCTCTTATCGCTGATTTTTCCCAAAAATTTCCTAATATCCAGATTTCTCTCGTAGAGGAAAGCAGCGCGAATCTTTCTCTGCTCCTCCAAGCAGGAAAACTAGATTTAATGATCGATAACTGTATTTTAGATGAGCAGATTTTTGATCACTATGTTTATCAAAAAGAACATCTTTTACTTGCCGTTCCCAAAAGCTACTCCGTAAATACCCGACTGCAAGAATATCAGATTCCTATTGAGACCATTCATGACGGTAGTTTCCTTTCTCCGGAGGTTCTTTCCGTTCCACTAAACAGTTTTGCAAATGAGCCCTTTATTATTCTACGTTCAGATAACGATACCGGTAAGCGTGCTCTAACGATTTGCCAGGAAAACAACTTTACTCCGCATACAATTTTTCGACTAGATCAACAGATGACCGCCTATAATATCGCCTGTTCTGGAATGGGGATCACTTTTATCGGGGATCTCCTGCTCGCAAGCGCACCGGCAACTTCAGAACTTATTTTTTATAAACTTCCCGGCAAGAACTGTAATCGAAATGTATCATTTTACTGGAAAAAAGGACGCTACATCAGCAGAGCTATGGAAGAATTTCTGAAAATTGCTCTCCCTCAATAACACTGGAAATGGAATTTCCTATGAAATAATAAAATCAGGAGCACCCGCCTCACAGATGATCCTGATTTTATTATTATATTTTTACATTCTATATAGCAAGAAGATTCTTGATTGCTTCCATATAAATCAGAACAGCTTCTTCCATCTCGGATACAAGAATATATTCGTCTGAACCATGGATACGATAATCTACTCCTAGTTTTTCCGGTCCAAATGCAATAATATTTTTCAATGTTTTTGCATAAGTTCCCCCACCAATTACCATTGGCTCATTTTCCGTATCTCCTGTCACATCAACATACGCTTTGTATAAGGCCTCTACCAGCGGTGACTCTCTTGGGAAAAACAATGGATTCCCGATACTGTTAATTTCAATTCGTCCATTTTCATCCTCTAATTTTCCTTCACACATACTGCGGATATCTTCCTCTTTAAATGTAACCGGAACACGGATATCAATTGTACAAGAGATCACACCATCTTCTGTTTTCACAATTCCGTTACAAAGTGTCAATTCTCCATATGCATCTTGGCATTTTAATCCAACTCCAACTCCATCACAAGAAGTTCCAATATGTGAATTATAGAATTTTACAAAGTCATCTTCGAATCCAACTTGCTCCAGACATTCAAATATCACGCCTGCTGCATTCACACCAAGTGTCGGTGTACTTGCATGTGCCGGAACACCTTTCGCTTCAATATGGATTTCTCCATTCTCTTCTGTAACTTTATATTCCTGAAGTTTTGTGTTAGCAAAAGCGGCTTCCAATTTTTCTTTCAGACCATCTTCTGCCGGAATAACTGCTGTGCAGTTATCACATACTGCATTAGATACAAAACCACCATTCATAGCAATAATCTTTGTGTTCTTAGAATACACAGTCATACCCATATGACCTTTTTCTCCATGAATACATGGGAAACTTGCATCTGGAGTAAATCCACAGGATAACTCCTCAGCTACTTCATTATAATGCTGCATACATCTAGAACCTGTTTCCTCATTACATCCCATAATAAGACGAACACGTTTATTAAGTTTTACGCCTGAATCACGCAGTAATTTCATCGCATAAAGAGCTTCCATCACAGGTCCTTTGTCATCTGTAGTTCCACGTCCATACACATAATCACCTTTACGTGTCAATTCGAATGGATTATAGCTCCAATCTCCACCTACAGGTACAATATCAAGATGTCCGGCGATACCAACAATTTCGTCTCCTTCTCCCATCTCTGCATAACCACAATAATTGTCCAAATTCACTGTACGGAATCCCATCTCTTCCGCAATTTGAAGTCCTACGCTAAGTGCTTTAGCTGGTCCTTCTCCAAATGGCTTTCCTTCTTCCGGTGTGCCAAGCTGTGAATCAATTGCTACCAATCTTCCCAAATTAGCAACCATCTCTTCTGATAATGCATGAATCTTTTCTTTCATCTTAATTTATCCTCCAATTTTTTTATTATTATTGTTAAAATTTTTAATTCTATAACGTATATAATCCATGTAGAATCACGTAATAGTCCCCTCGCTCGTTGCATCGTCTTTACGCATCAAAATCGGCTTCAAATACTCCTTCCGGTGTGCGCATTGTCAAAATACCAAGATTAAAATCTTCATCTCGGATTGTAATATGATATTCAAAAACAACTTCCTCATCAAATTTAGACAATAACAAATACTCTCCATTTTCTTTTCTGGCCAACTATTATTATCTTATCATAACTTCCTGTAGAATACAATTTATATGCTACAGCGTTCTCACTTTTCTATTATATTAAAAACCCCAGAAGT
>OIZE01002002.1_pt1 | contig 11428 bp, 9 predicted proteins | sample 1588421 | NCBI WGS metagenome assembly OIZE01 (sample SAMN03283251) | human gut metagenome | biome: human-associated habitat; material: feces | host: Homo sapiens | place: USA | collected 2013
TATTTCCAAAGCAGCTGAACTTTGTAAGTTTTTTGGAGATAAAACAGTTTATAGTTTAGAACACTTTATTGTAGGAGAATGCGGAACTCTTCATGTCAAAACCGCAAAATACGATTTCCCATATAAATATCCACCAACGATTCAGAAGTACAGAAATTCTCTATTTAATTTTATTTTTATTCCTCAACCGCTTAATAGTTCTCTTTCTAATGAAGGATTGTTTATTAAAGTAGCAGAAATCCATACACATGAAAACGAGATTAAATGCAGCTATAGCAAAGGATACTATGGACTGTTAAACAAATCTCCTCGTATGTACTTTCAACGCTACCCTACCGAAAAGGAGATAGATTCCTTCAGTACTGAAGAGGATGCCAGAGCATACCTAAATGAATATTTTACTAAAACATTTCCGGAAGAGTTTTTACAGTTTTCAACGGCGCTTGTAAAAAAAATCAACTGGGGTTCTTAACACGAAGGCGTTCTCGGATATTTCCGAGAGCGCTTTCTCATTAAATGCGCAGCATGGTAACGACATATCTTGCGGAAACTATTATTGTCCATTTTATTGTACTTGCTTTATAATATCATGATCTTTAAAGAAAGTCACTTTCTCCATAAAACCTGGTGTGTGCAGCATTTTATTACCGGTACTGTGTTGACTGTTGGTGAATTTTAATATATACTTAAGTATATACTTACGTATAAATAGAGGTGCTATATGCTGAAATATCAATTTCCCGCTGTAAAGGGCTGTCAGGCCGGAAAAGATTACTATATATGCATGGTTCCCCTTGGGTTAATGAGTAAGATTTTTGCGACCGATAGCAGCGATGTCCCTGCCGAGTATCGCGCCCAAAGAAAGCTCAACGAAGCTCGTATTCCTGAAATCTGTGGATACATCTTGTCTAATCGAGATTCGTATGTCTTTTCAGCTCTGGCTGCATCTGTGGACGGTGACATGAAGTTTGTCCCTGCTGACAGCAATGAGAATGCAGGCCTTCTGGAAATCGATATGACCGCTTCCTTCCTGATCAACGATGGCCAGCATCGAAAGGCGGCCATTGAGGCAGCGATTGCCGAAGACGAGAGCCTGAAAGAAGAAACGATTTCGATTGTCCTTTATAAAGACCAGGGACTTCAACGGAGCCAGCAGATGTTTACTGACCTCAACAAGCATGCTGTTACCACATCGAAATCCTTAAATACACTATACGAGTCGAAAGATCCTGTGGCACTAATCACGAAGAATGTCGTCAACTCAATCAGCTTCCTACGTAAGTATACTGACAAGGAGAAAGACAACCTTAGCAAATATTCCTCTAACATCTTTACACTTAACACCTTCTATACAGCTAACAAGCGCATCTGTAAGGTGATCCATGATCAGGACAATGCTGAAAAACTCGTTTATACATTTTGGAATCACGTGGTTGTTAATATGCGTGAGTGGAACGAGATGGACAGTGGTGAATTAAGTAAAAAAAGTTTGCGAGAGGATTATATCACAACGCAAGGTCTGATTATCTTGGCACTGGGACGCTTGGGAGAATTCTATTGCGTGAATCCTCAGATTAACATGGCAAAATCGTTGAAGGGATTAAAGAAAATCGACTGGCTTCGAAATAATGAAGCGTGTTGGATGAACCGTGCAATTAAACCTAATGGAAAGATCAACAGAAATGAACAAGGTATCTTTTTGACATACATTCAAATTAAGCGACTTCTTTCTCTGCCAATCAGTGATGAGGAGGCAAAAAAAGAAAGAATCATGATGGGATAATCCTGGAGAACTCAAATGGAACAGAATACATTTAATTCAAATAACATCGATGCCGGAAGCAAAATTGCCAGTTTTCGAGTAAAACAAAGTATGCCATATGAATTCAAAGTGAATTATGCGCGCATAAGAGCATGGGAATTCTACAATGAATGTGGAAAAAGGGACTTGGATTGCTATGTTTCAGTAGGGGGACTTGACAGTATTACACTGTTCTTCTTCTTGAAATCAATAGGAATAGATGTGCCAGCGGTATCAGTCTCTTCGCTCGAAGATGTTAGTATCCAAAAAATCCACAAACAGATTGGAGTTATCTCACTACCACCAGCAGTTAGAGCTGATGGTACGCGATGGAATAAGCAAAAACTAATCCAAGAATTTGGTTTCCCTGTACTCTCCAAGGAAATCGCCCGTAAAATTGAATTGCTTCAAAACCCAACTCCCAATAACAAAACCATAAGGCATGCAATTGTTACAGGCGAAACTGGTGAATATGGTGGATTTCAAAAGCATTCAAAAATGAAACTTGCGCAGAAGTGGCTCGAAAAATTCGGTGGATTAGAAAATGAAGAAGAAGGCGTGAATTATCAAATTGCACCGTTTAAAGTCTCCTCGAAGTGTTGCTATTACCTCAAAGAAAAACCGTGCTCTGATTGGGCTAAAGAGCACAATTGTGTACCGTATTTAGGGCTGATGGCATCCGAAGGTGGAAGACGTGAGAAGTCTTTAATGCTAAATGGCTGTAACTACTTTGGAAAGGGAACCATTCGTTCAGCACCATTTGCAATTTTTAATAGACAGGATTTATTACAGTTGGCACTTGATTTAAAGGTCCCTGTCCCTGAGATTTATGGAAGCATACTGAAGGATGAAGATGGTCGTTTGTATACTTCTGGAGAGCAGCGAACTGGATGCTCGATGTGTGGATTTGGAATTCAGCTCGAAAAACGGCCTCATCGATTCGATCGGCTACGGGAACGGAACTACAAAGAATGGGATTTTTGGATGAATAGGTGTTGCTTTGATGAAAACGGAACACCGTATGGCTGGGGAAAAGTTTTAGATTATCTCGGAATTGGGTGGAGAGATATTCCGGATCCACATAACAGAAAAAAGTAAGGATGGGAATTCACAATGCCATATACAGGTAAGTTTCAAGTATTTGAAGATATTATCAAAGAAATTATGATCGTCTACAAGCACGACAGCCGTCCGTGGCTTATTGGCTACAGCGGTGGCAAAGATTCTACTTTGCTGGTCAGTCTTGTATATGAAGCCATGAAGCGGTTAAAGGATGCTGGCGCTAAGCTTGAAAAAACCGTTCATGTCATTACATCCGACACGATGGTTGAAAATCCCATCGTAAAGAATTACATGCACTCATCCTCGGATAACATCAACCGAGCAGCAGGAAAAGATCGTCTCAACATCAAAGCCAGTGTGATCTACCCGGAGCCGGAACAGACATTCTGGAGCCGGGTCATTGGCCTGGGCTATCCTACCCCAGAGCCTCCCGGATTCAGATGGTGTACAGACAGGCTGAAAATCATGCCGATGAATAAGTTTGTCAACGAGCGAATCAAGGAGAGCGGCGAAATCATCATTCTTCTCGGCGTCCGCAAGGGCGAAAGCCTAACTCGAATGAAGGCCATTACCGCACGGGAAATCGAAGGCAAACTGCTGAATATGCATAATGACATTCCCAATGCTTATGTCTACAATCCTATCACTGAAATCCCTAACGATTTGGTCTGGGAATTCCTCTTAAAAGGCGATTGCAGAAGTCCTTGGGGAAGTGACATGAAGTATTTGTTCAGCCTTTACCAGGGCGAAAACCTTGGTGAAGAAAAGAGTGTTTTGGGTGAGGTCGACCGCGAGAAAATTCCGGTAACCGGCAACTCCAGATTTGGTTGCTGGTGCTGCACCATGGTGAAAGAGGATAAGTCGTTACAGAACTTCATCAACAAAGGTGCTACGGAACTAATTCCGCTTAGAGAATTCAGAAACGAATTGCTCAGAATGCGGGAGAATAGTCAATATCGAGATTCTAAGCGCCGCAACGGTTCTGTCTATAAGAAGTCAGACGGAAGCTTTGGAATGGGACCGTTTACGCTTGAAGCGCGATGCCTCATTCTCGAAAAACTCCTCGACCTCGAAAACAGGACAGGCATGGAGCTGATTACAGAAGCTGAACTGAAAGCAATTGACAAGATGTGGGACGAGGAAGGCGACCTTACATGTCGAGCACTCGTTGAAACCTACCATAAGGTCAAAGGCAAAAAGCTTCCATGGGATGATTATAAAACTCCGCGATTTGATGATGAGGCGATCCAAGCGATCAGAGATGTTGCAGATAAGTATGATATCCCGGTTGAATTGATTACGAAGCTGATTGTTTCTGTAGATACCAATAAGCACATTACGAAGAACAACAAAATGCAAAAGGCATTTGACAGCATTATTGGACAAGGCTGGTTGCACTATAATTCTGTCGAGGGAGCATTGAACCATGAAGATTAAGCGCATACAAGTGAAAAACATAGGTCCATATGTCAACGAAAATGCCTTCGATTTTGATGTATCAGACATTACTAAAAGAATGGTACTGATCGGCGGCAAAAATGGTGCAGGTAAAACGACACTGTTTAACGCTATCAAAATATGTCTCTACGGCTGCGTTGCATATGGCTTTGAATCAAACAACGCAAAGTACTTTGCCGAGATAGAGAAAATTATCAATGCCAATGAAAAACTGCAAAAAATTGGTGAGGCAGAAGTTGTCATTGACTTGCTGATGGATGACGGAAAGTACGATCACACATACACGTTTGTCAGATCATGGAGGGTAGCAGGCAAGAAAATAGCAGAAACCTTTACTGTGTACAAAGACGGCGAGACACTTTCTGAGACAGAAAAGAGTGATTTTGAGAGCTATCTTTTACAGACACTGCCCCCCAATCTCTTCCGCTTCTACTTCTTTGACGGCGAAAAAATCAGTGATTTCGTGTTCAACAGCAGCAAAAACTCCGACTTCAAGGATGCGTTCTTAAAGCTCTGTAGCCTTGATACGATGGAGATTATTCGGGAAAACTTCCGTAGAATTTCTCGTAGCAAGGCAAAGGGGGCCATGACGCTTTCAGCGGAATACGATAGATGCCTTGAAGCAGACAATCTGATTGCACAGAGAGTAGAATGCGCTGAGGATGAATATCGAGAGATTTCCAATGAGATTTTGATTATTGATCAGAGGCTTGCGTCTCTTGAAAAGGCATACGCCAAGGGTGGCGGTATTTCTAAAAAAGAATGGCGCTCTATGCAAGATCAGATTGCAAAAGAGGATGCTCGCCGTGAGGGACACCATAAATGGCTCAAAGAAATGGCCAATAATGTGCTCCCATTTATTATCCTTAGAACTCAACTGGAAGAACTAAAGGCCCAAATTGCACTGGAACACAAGGCACAGGTCGATGCAAATGTAAAAAGCACAATTGATACCCCGGAAATCAAGTCGATCATCTCCGGCGTGTTGAGCCGGGCAAATATAGAATTAGCCGACGATATTTCTGAAAAGGTTATCTACGAGATTGCCAGCTATGCCAGCCACACTTCACAGATAACGCCCATTCTCAATTTGTCTGACTTCGACAGATTTGAACTAACTGCAAAAATCAACAGTCTCCTGGCTTATGACACCAACCGTGTCAAAGAAGCGACTGATGACATTAAGGCTTCTTTAAAATGCGTAAAACGCATCCGAAAGAAAATGGAGCGGAGCAGTATCGAAAACTATGATGGATACTTGCAGATGAAAAGCGATTTGAATGAGCAGAAGTCCAAATGCACGCAACAGCTTCTGGAAGTAGATAAAGAATTGCAAGAACTACGCGCCCAGAAAGCGATATCTGCATCTAAACTTTCCAAGGCTAAAAGTGATTATGAGGCACTCTTGAAAAAGCAGTCCATTAACGATATTTCAGCGCGTGCACTACTGGCATTTGATGAACTCCAAAAGACGCTTTACGATAAGAGTATTCGTTTAGTCGAGACGGGATTTAGCCAATTCTTCGCAAGTCTGATCAATAAATCTGATTTGATTGATGGAATCCATATCGATGATAGCCTAAATGTTCTTCCCTATAAAAACAAACACTTTAAAGCTGATGAAATACGTAAAATCATTGGTAAGAACGGTGTTGAGTATCTTATTGCTCAAATCGGCCTGTATGCTTACGAAGTCCTGCAACAAAAGCTTATTGTCGATGAAGCCGAATTTGAACTGCCGGTTGAGGTAAAGCAACAGCTTTCTGCAGGAGAAAAGCAAATCTTCATTATGGCACTATATCAAGCACTTTCGCAGCTCAACAAAATCAATGTGCCTTACATCGTAGACACACCGTTTGCGAGAATCGATAAGGAACATCGAGGAAAGATCCTGAGTCAGTTCTTCAAAAAACTCAATGGTCAGATTATCATCTTGTCTACCGATGAGGAGATTGTTGGTGAGTATCGCGAGAGCATATCGGACATCATTTCCAATACATTTGTCTTGAACCACACAGCAAACGGAAATACTGAAATCCTGGCAAACACTTATTTCGGAGGCAAGCACAATGACTAATAAGCTTCATACGTCACAAAAGACCCAGGAGATATTCAACTCGTTAGGTCAGTCATTGAGATTGCAGCCATTTATCCTATCTAAACTGGCAATCGCACTGTCGGTCAGAAAGGGACAACTTCAAGCCAATGACTTCAAGACTGATAATAATGGCTTGGAACTGAGCCGGCAGGTCATTTTCGGTGATCACGATTTGCTGTTTAAATCTCTCATTATTAACAACGAGGGCAAAGTGATTCGCGAGGATGACTATTTCCCCGGTTTGGTAAAGGCTCATTTGGATCGAGGAGCAAAGCTTCTCGAAGACGAAAAACGGTACAGCAAAGATTTCTATAATCATCTGTGCCATCTGGATGACAACATCTAAAGGAGGTTTATATGGATTATCCAAAGGTCAAAGTCTGTTTAGATACCTCAGAAGATAACCTGATAGATGAATTGTACACGCCGTGTCTAAAGTGGGCTGAACGCTTTGACCGAGGCGTCGGCTACTTCACAACAGGGTGGCTCACATACAACGTCGCAGGATTATCCGACTTCGCCTCTCGCGGAGGAAAAATGCGCTTAATTACAAGTCCCATTCTTTCCACGGAGGACACGGACGCAATTATTGGAGCTGAGAACCAAGATGGTAGCGCATTCCTGCGCCTCGAAGCAGCTCTCCTCGAAAATGTTGAGATACTCAAACAAGAAATGGAAGCAGATATTATAAATACATTTTCCTGGATGCTGTATGATGGAATTATTGATATGCGTTTTGCAATTCCTTGTGAAAAGTTGGAGGAAGGAGACTTTCACGATAAATTTGGCATTTTTTATAAGGGCAACGATGCGCTATCCTTCTCTGGCTCTATCAACGACAGCAAGCATGGATTCCAGAATTATGAAAGCATAAAAGTCTTCAAAACGTGGGCTGGTACACAGGAGTATGTCGATGCGGATACCGCTCGTTTCGAGAAAATCTGGAATCGAAAAGACCGCAATCTCAAAATGTTTACCATTCCACAAGCAGTTAAAAACAAAATATTTGAATTGCGTTCCCCGGATAGGCCGTATTCTTTGCCGGCAGGTTCGAGTAAATGGGTTCATCAGGACATAGCAGTAAAGACCTTTCTGGAAAAAGAGCATGGCATTCTGGCAATGGCTACCGGAACCGGAAAGACTGTTACTGCAATGAAAATCATCAACAAGCTGTTTGATAGCGGGGAAATTCGTCGCGTTGTTATTACTATGTACGGCAACGATTTGCTGGATCAGTGGGCAATTCAAATTCGAGAAAACTACAAGAACAAGCAAATCAACTATCATTATGCATCCCAGAAGATGATGAAAGATTTCGTCATGCACCCAGATGATTCCATCTTAATTCTTTCTCGTGACGCCAGAAATCTCTCCAAATTGCTGGACTTGTTTGATCGTCTACCTGGCGATTATCGCAATGATACGCTGTTTGTTTTTGACGAAGTACATGGAGCTGGTTCTAATACTTTTGTCGAAAATCTTTCGGGCAGGCTCTCTCCGTATCGATATCGCCTCGGGTTGAGCGCTACGCCAGAGCGTGAGTACGATGAGGCTGGAAATGATTTCTTGCTGAATGAAATTGGAGAAGTAATTTTTGAGTTTACGCTGCAGGATGCCATTCAAAAAGGAATCCTGTGCGAATTCAATTATATTCCTCTGCCCTATGTTCTCTCTGACGAAGAAAAGCTCAAAAAGCGCAAGATTATCGCAGCGTTCAATGCAAAAAAGGAGAGCGGAGAACCTGTTGATGAAAAGGATATGTTTACTCAATTGGCGCTTGTCAATAAAACAGCGGTCAACAAGCTGGAGGAGTTTGAAAGTCTGATTTCTCAGCGACCGGAGCTGTTGCAGAAGTGTATCATTTTTGTTCAGACCATGGAATATGGCGCAAAGCTCCAGGAGATTCTTGTCAGGTACAGCGACAAATATCATACCTACTATGCCGATGATGAAAAAATCAATTTGGAGAACTTTGCGGCAGGAAAAATTGACTGCCTGCTGACCTGTAAAAAAGTTTCCGAGGGAATTGATATCAGCAGCGTCACGAACATTATCCTGTTTTCTTCTGACCGTTCCAGGCTCGTGACAACGCAGAGAATCGGGCGCGCATTACGCCTGGATAAAAACAACCCAGAAAAGAAAGCAACTGTTGTGGACTTCGTGATTGAGGATTCCGAGGAAAATGACAATAACGCCGATGCCGATCGTGCAGAGTGGCTTACAGATCTTTCACAGACAAGGAGATGCGAACATGAGAAATAAAATCATCGAAAATGCGATTGATTCCGTTGTCAACGCATCGAACACCTCGTCCGACTTCAAACTGGCATTCAGACAATATGTCAAAAACAAGTTTGATGATAACGCCAAAGAGAGCGATTTAAAACGGATACTTACACTGATTGAGGATGATGAGGAGGATATTCAGGTATGAAGATGGCGATCCTCGAGCTCGAATATAAAAATATCCGAAAAATCACTGCCTTGAAGCTCCCCTTTACCAAAGCCGATGGCTCCGTAATCAGCAACAATTTTATTATGATGGCCAACGGTACCGGTAAGACAACCACAATGGAACTCATCAAAGGATTATTTGATGGAACAGCCGCTGGATGGACTGCGTCCAAAGTGCGTTCTTTCGCGCCTACATTAACGGAAGCAGATACAGGTGAATTCAGCATCACTGTCAAATTTGATGATAGACAGTATAAGTACTTCCTCTCTATGAATTACAAAGATGGAACGGTGCAGGTGGAAACCTCTGCTCCTCCCAAGGGTCGAGAAGCTGGACTTCGTTTACCTGAGTCTATTCGCGGTATTTTTACGCCTGAATTTGTTAGGCGCTTTGTGTTTGACGGTGAGCAGGCGGCGAAGTCTATGGACAGCTCATCCAATGAAGCTGATGAAACGATTCGCTACCTATATCGCCTCGATGAATTGGATGAGATTTTGGCCGCAAACCAGAGAATCCTTACCGAAATCCAAAACGCCGAAGGAAAGCGTGGAACATCCAGTTCACTTAGCAATTTGCGTACCCGGCAAAGTGACATTGACGCAATTCGGGCCAAGCTGAGAGCACGGTGTGAGAAGCTTCGCGAAGAGATTGCTGCGTTTGAAGCTGAAAAAGTAGAGAAGGAGAAACAGCGCCAGGAACTCGACAAGAGCTATGAAAAGCTGAATCAAGAGAAAAATGATATTCTCAAGGAACAGCAGAAGAATCGCGGCGAAATCGACGTTAAGATCACTTCTATTCTGGGGATAATTAAGTCTCCCTATCTACTGAGCGAAAGCCTCTGTGCGAGAATGTTCGAGTTAGGCAATAGCATGAAAAAACTCAAGTTGCCTAAAACCATTGCCAAAGACTTCTTCACCGAATTGGCTTCTGCAGACCGGTGTGTCTGCGATAGATGCATTGGCGAACGGGAGAGAACGGCTATCCTGAAGCGGGCTGACCAGTATCTGGGAAGTGACCAACAGTCGGTTCTTAACACGGTTAAGAGTAGTCTGATGGACAGTGTGTATGACGAACGCTTAAAAAAGGCCTTCGAAGAACTCGAGGAACTGAGAGCTCAAGCTAATCGCCTCGATACGAGATTTAAAACTAATGAGGAAAAACTCATTAAAGCCGGAGGCGAAAAGGCTCGTGAACTGCAGGAGCGAATTGAGGAACTGATCAGACTTATCAGCATTGCTCGTGATGAACTTGAGCGCATTGAATCCAAGGATGAAAACGACGCTTCTCTGACAGAAGAAAACAACCTTCACAAGGCGGATCAAAAATTTAAGTACTACGAGCAGGAAATAGCGAAGGCAACAAGAACAAATACTGCATTGCGCAAAAAAGAGTTGGTTGATTCCTTGGTGAATGAGATCAAACTACAGGCTACCACAGCGCTGAAGCAAGAAATCGTCAGAAAGACCAACGAGAAACTTCGCCGTGTTATCGTTGACGATTATGTAGAAATCGAAAGCATCGATAGGTACATAAAACTAAAGGGTAGGGACGGTGCCAGCGAAGGTCAAACTCTTAGCATTGCCTACTGTTTCCTGGGCACTCTTTTCGAAGATTCTGAGTTGGAATTTCCGTTCATTATCGACTCGCCTACCGGCAAGATGGATTTCGAAAAACGGCAGGCTGTTGCAGATATCATTCCTTTGGTATTCAATCAGATGATTGCCTTTGTTCAGTCAGCAGAAGTGGAGCGTTTTGCGGACAGATTCTATGCAAATCCCGATTCGCAGTATCTTACGGTTGTGGCATCTCCCCAGGATCAGGCCGTAGTTGTTTATGAAGGAATTGACTTCTTCGATTCGTATCAAAGAGAGCACAAAGGAGATGAAAAATAATGCATTTTAAGATAGCGAAAAGTGCCCAAAGCTACTTTAACAACATTATGAATCTCGAAGGCTCCCACGCTGCGGAGGATAAGAATAAGTTTATCCAATTCGATGTGTACTACTGCTGTGCATTGATTGGCATGGCAGCAGGCCAAATCGACGAGGATACTTCGGAGTTGAAGGATCTTGTTGAAAGGTACCCAGTTCAATATCGTGACTGTAAAGCACAAATTGCTGGGTTACTGGTGGCATCTGAGGCCAGAAGACTCGGCATCGATACGCAGAGCCCTAAGCTGGAGCAGATTATGCTACAGTATCTTAGCAACAATGATACTCTGCTGTCTGAGGATGGAATTAAAACCCTTAACGCCTATGCGTTGAAAGGATACCGCCTGATTACTGATTATCCGTTGTTTGACAAACCTACTTCCAGAGAAGAATTTCTGGATGCATTCAATGTAGCCATGCAGTTTTACGAAAAGAAAGATAGCTAATCTGTGTAGGTGCTTAGTTAACCTGCGAGAGCAAGTCACCAGTAAAGCAACCCGCAATCGCAACGCGGCATCTAAAAAGTTAATATCCCGGAAGTCCAGTAAAATCAAGGGGTTCCGGTTCCATGGGGGTATAGCTCAGCTGGGAGAGCGCTTGAATGGCATTCAAGAGGTCAGCGG
>OIZE01002012.1_pt1 | contig 11405 bp, 9 predicted proteins | sample 1588421 | NCBI WGS metagenome assembly OIZE01 (sample SAMN03283251) | human gut metagenome | biome: human-associated habitat; material: feces | host: Homo sapiens | place: USA | collected 2013
AATGCCTCGAGAGCACGGATATAAGTGGTACCACCACCAGCTACGATACCTTCCTCGATTGCGGCACGGGTAGCGCAGAGTGCATCGTCAACACGATCCTTCTTCTCCTTCATCTCAACCTCAGAGTTGGCACCTACATAGAGGACAGCTACACCACCGGCGAGCTTAGCCAGACGCTCCTGAAGTTTCTCCTTATCATATGAAGACTTGGTATTCTCAATTTCGTTCTTGATCTGAGCTACGCGATCCTGGATATTAGCCTTCTCGCCATGACCGTTTACGATAGTTGTATTGTCCTTGGTAACAGTTACCTTGTCTGCTGAACCCAACATTTCCAAAGTAGCCTGCTCCAACTTCAAGCCCTTCTCCTCAGAGATAACAACACCGCCAGTCAAAACTGCAATATCCTCCAACATAGCCTTGCGACGATCGCCAAAGCCAGGAGCCTTCACTGCACAAATCTTCAAACCGCCACGCAAACGGTTAACAACCAATGTAGTCAGAGCCTCAGAATCAACATCCTCAGCGATAACCAACAAAGGACGACCACTCTCAGCAGCAGGCTGGAGAATTGGTAAGAACTCCTTCAAGTTAGAAATCTTCTTATCATAAAGAAGGATGTATGGGTTATCCATTACACACTCCATCTTGTCTGCATCAGTCATGAAGTAACCGCTCAAATAACCACGGTCAAACTGCATACCCTCAACAACACCGATGTTGGTATCACGGCTCTTACTCTCCTCGATAGTGATGACACCATCCTTAGAAACCTTGCGCATTGCGTCAGCCAAGAGTTTACCAATCTCAGCATCATTGTTGGCAGAAACAGTAGCCACCTGCTCAATCTTATCGTAGTTGTCGTCTACCTGCTCAGCATGTTCCTTGATGAAGGCAACAACAGCAGCTACAGCCTTGTCGATACCACGCTTCAAGTCCATTGGGTTTGCACCTGCAGTAACGTTCTTCAAGCCCTCTGTTACGATAGCCTGAGTCAGGATAGTAGCAGTTGTTGTACCATCACCGGCATCATCACCAGTCTTGCTGGCAACGCTCTTAACAAGCTGAGCACCAGTATTTTCGAATTTATTCTCTAACTCTACTTCCTTAGCCACGGTAACACCATCCTTAGTAATCTGAGGAGCACCAAACTTCTTTTCGATTACCACATTGCGTCCCTTAGGACCAAGAGTTACCTTTACTGCATTTGCCAACTGATCAACACCCTTCTTCAAGAGGTCGCGGGCATCCATATTATATTTAATATCTTTAGCCATTTTCTTTTATCTTTTTAATGTTGAATGTTAAATGTTGAATGTTGAGTTAAAACAAAGCAATTGAATCCTTCACTCTTCGTTCTTCACTCTTCACTTATTCTTACTCTTCTACTACAGCGAGTACATCGCTCTGACGCATCATGATATATTTAGTACCATCGAATTCGAGTTCTGTGCCAGCGTACTTACCATAGAGTACGGTATCACCTTCTTTGAGAATCATCTCTTCGTCTTTCGTACCCTTACCTGTAGCAACGACCTTTCCACGCTGTGGTTTTTCTTTTGCTGTATCAGGGATAATAATTCCACCTACTTTTTCTTCAGCTGGTGCGGGAAGTACCAGCACTCTGTCTGCTAATGGTTTAATGTTCATGATTCTATAATATTTTAATTGTTATACATTTATTTTGCCAACAGGTATTGCTACCCGTCACTCCGCCGATATACGAAAAACGTGCCAAAGCATCCATACTGACACTTTGACACGTTTAAATACTGACATTATATCACAAAAACTTGTGTTTTATTTCATTTTCCATTGATAATCGAATCTTTCAATATCCTCCTCAACCAGTGGATTACCATTCTGAACTTCGATGAAAGTCAGCTGTGTAATCGCCTTGATGGCATGATAATGCTCCAGAGGAATCACCACGGTATCACCAGCCTTCACATGTTTCTCCTCACCATCAAGTACAAAGATGCCCTCACCTTCGACGAATGTCCACACCTCTGAACGATGGTGATGAAGCTGATAACTGATATTCTTACCTGGCTTCAAGGTAATACTCTTGGTGAGCGAATGATTGCCGTCAGCATACTCTGAATCGTCAATCACCCGATAAGTACCCCACCTTCTTTCCTCATACATCGGACGCGGAGTAAGATGTTCTACCGCCTTCTTGATGTCCTCGGAATATTTCTTTGCACAGACGAAGATGCCATCAGGACTCGCTGCAACAACAGCATCCTTCAAGCCATCCACATACAGAGGCAACTGGAGTTCGTTGATGACATGCGTATTCTCGCAATGACTTCCCATCACCGCATTACCGATGCTGGCATGGTGCAGCTCATCAGTGAGTGTATTCCAGGTACCCAGGTCCTTCCATTCACCATTAAACGGTACTACCGCTACCGATTCAGCCTTCTCCGCCACCTCGTAGTCGAAAGAGATTTTTGGAAATTCGCTATATCTTGCACGAGTATCTTCAAAGTTCTCACTCTGCATATACTTACGTACAATCTGCATCATATAGCCCAAACGGAAAGCGAAGACACCACCATTCCAGTAAGCACCCTCCTCCAGGAGTTTCTCTGCTGTAGGCACATCCGGTTTCTCGGTAAATCTCTTCACTATCTGATACTTCTCTCCTTCAGCAAAAGGAACCACATAACCATATTTTGCACTTGGATAAGTAGGTTTGATACCCATCAGCACGAGGTCGGCGACGTTTTTCTCCACACACTCCACCATACGGGCTATGGTATGGAAATATTCCAACTCGGTATAAGGATCACAAGGCATAATAACCACAATCTCATCATCCTCACATTTCTTCTTCAGTTTCAGATAACTTGCAGCTAAAGCGATAGCAGGGAAAGTATCACGCCTCTCCGGTTCGGTAACCACAGAAACCCGCTCTCCCAGCTGGTTCTGGATGATATCCAGCTGACTGGCGTTTGTAGCAAGCGTAATATCGTTGGTCAGATTTGCTTCCTGAGCCTGACGTACCACGCGCTGAACCATACTTTCCATCTCCCCATTCTCCTTTTCGAGCAATGGCAAGAACTGTTTGCTTCTAGCATTATTGCTAAGTGGCCAGAGTCTTTTACCCGAACCACCCGATAATAAAATTAATTGCATATTATTACTATCTAAATCGTTTATTGTTCATACTTAAGATTTCACAAATTAACAATGAGAGACTGCATCACATCAGGAGTTTACTCCCAGTGCCAACAGGTCTCAAAGAAGAATCATCCGTGATAATCCGGCTGCAAAAGTACGTTTTTCTTTTGAGACCACCAAGCAATTTCTAAAAAAACTACCTATTCATATAAAAATACCTAGATATGCGCAAGAAAGTAAAAAGGAAGAAAAAACATCATTTAAACAGATTAAAAACAAGAAAAACTGGTTCAAGTTGGTTCAAGTTAGTCTATTTCGATATTTTTTTGCTGATTTATTTCCGATTTTCAACTATTATTATTACCTTTGCGACCAAATATCAGTTTAAGCAAACCTCAAATAACTTAAAAAGATATATAAATAATAGGAGTATAAAAAACATAAGCAAATGACGAACAAGCATTATAAAGGAAATGAAATGATAAGGAGACTGGTGATAGGTGCCGATTTCGTTATTCTCAACATTGTACTGTTGTTCTATACCCAATATGGTCAAGAACTCATACCCGCGTATTTCGACAAAGCAACAAAGATTACCTTTTTTGTTGCCAATGCTGCCTTGTTCCTAGGCGAATATTTCTATTCCACCATCATTCATGTCAGAAAGATCGGGTTCCTACAGGTTACAAAGCGTACTTTATATCTGGCTGCAGCAACAACATTCTGTTTCTTTACATTCTCAAGACTACTCGGTCACGGGGGAAAGATGTTCTCCTTCAGCATTATCTTCGGCATAACATTCTATCTGTCTCTCATCATAAGCCGACTCTGCGAGCTCAAATTACTAAAGTATTTCCGCTCTAAAGGCCGCAACTCACGCACCGTCGTCTTTGTAGGTAACGATCCTGCCGTGAGCGAGATGTACAAGACGATGACAGAAGATCCCTCGGCAGGTTATATCGTAAAAGGATATTATGCAGATGAAGACATCACTGATAATCCGGAAGGGTTGAAAAGAATAGGAAACATGAAACAGCTCAAAGAGATTATCTCTTCTACCATGAATGATACCATCAATGGTGAACCTTCCAATATTGACGAGGCTTTCTGCTGCCTGTCGCATAAAGATCCTGAAATCATCAATATCATGCACTTCTGTGATAAGAATGTGATACACTTCTACTACCTGCCACGTGTGTTTGGTGAGTACAAATTGCATCTTGATGCCCAGAATTTTATGGGAAGGACGGTATATTCAAACCGCATAGAACCCCTAACAAGCATGTCAAACCGCATTATCAAGCGTAGCTTCGACATCGTGGTGAGCGGGCTTGCATGTTTGTGCGTTCTACCATTCATTCCATTCATAGCTCTCATCATCAAGATTCAGAGTCCTGGTCCAATTTTCTTCAAACAGGCAAGAACGGGTCTGAATGGTGATACCTTCTACTGTCTTAAATTCCGTTCCATGCATGTGAACAAGGATGCAGACAAGGCACAGGCAACAAAGAACGACCCACGTAAATTTGCTTTCGGCAACTTTATGAGAAAGACGAACATAGATGAGTTTCCTCAATTCTTCAATGTTCTTAAGGGAGACATGAGTATTGTGGGTCCGCGCCCTCACATGCTGCATCATACAGAGGTGTATGGAAGCCTGATAGATAAGTATATGGTTCGCCACTTCTCCAAGCCGGGTATCACAGGTTGGGCTCAGGTTACCGGGTTCCGTGGTGAGACCAAGGAGCTCTGGCAGATGGAGGAACGTATCCGCCGTGATATTTGGTATATAGAGAACTGGTCGTTCTGGCTTGATATCAAGATTATCTTCATGACAGCCAAGAGCATTATCTGCCCTGACAAGAATGCTTATTAGGAGTCTAGAAAAAGAGGATGTGCCATAAGTTTGGAAAACAGTTGGCGCATAACAGTTGGCCACCGCATGCACATCAGCTGTTGTGCATGCGCATATCAGCTGTTATGCAAGCGCACAACAGCTGTTGTGCGACTGGAGATACTAACTGTCTCAACAACATATTCTATCTCTTCCAACAACATATTCTATCTCTTCCAACAACATATCCTATCTCTTCCAACAACATATCCTAGCTCTTTCAACAAAAAGAAGAGGATGTATCATCAACTTATGATACATCCTCTTTTTAGATATTCTCTTTACTTATTACTTAGACGGAAGTCTGTTGAGCCAACAAGTAAGATCATTCAACATTTGGTCGTGATATGGGAAACCATGGGCAGCATCACGGAATCCCCATCCATGTCCGGCAGTCGGATAGATGTGCATGGTACACTCGTTACCCGCCTTGCTCATGGCAGAATAATAGGCTACGCCATTGGTTACAGGAGGAACAACCTTATCATCAAAAGACATCAGTATGATGGCACGAGGGGTAAGATTAGGACGAACAGCCTTGTCGTTAGACCACTCTTCTACCAGTTTCTTATTGGTATTACGCTCTTCACCCAAGAAATTCACACATGATCCCTTATGAGAGATACGCTCATCCATTGAAATCACCGGATAGAAAAGAATCGAGAAATCAGGTCGCACAGCCGCCTCAGCATGAGTACTGACGGAAGAAGCTAAATGTCCACCGGCAGAAAAGCCCATGATACCAACATCTTCCTTATTTATTCTCCATACTGCAGAACTGTCACGAACGGTACGCATCGCCTGATAGGCATCACTCAACGGAATATTGCGGTTTCCCTTAGGCATACGGTATTTCAAGACGAAGAAAGCGATACCCTGTTTGTTGAAATATTCTGCCCACTGATGTCCCTCATGGTCCATTGCAAGATGAGAATACCCACCTCCAGGACAATCTACTACAGCTCTTCCTGAAGGATTCTTAGGAAGATAACAGGTAAGTTCACTCTGTCCGTCGCTACTGTTCTTCAATACGAACTTGCGAGCGGTGGATTGAGCTGATGCTGTAATTGCTGTCAGCATCAGAAGAAAAGAAATCATTGTCTTTTTCATTTTTCTGTTTTGTTTTGTTGTTTATATCTTTATTCTGTTTTGCTAAGATAATGCAAAGATAGGCATTTTTTCGTTAACCCTATGTTATTTTTTCTTCTTTTTTTGGTGTTTTTGTTCCAATCGCTTTGATTATTGGTTCTTTTTTGCTATATTTGCAGAAAAATTGCTGTAAACGGCAATCGGAGAAAACATCTCTCTTCTGCCGCTGGCATTTATTTAGGAGTCTCACTTATAAAATATTGACATAGAATAATGAAGGATTTTTTCAAGAACGTGGCAGCCACTATCGTAGGACTGTTTGCCTTCGGGCTGATCATGACCATCCTGGGATTCATCTGTATCATCGGAATGGTGGCATCGAGCAACAGTAAACCGGCACTGAAAGACAATGCGGTGATGGTGATGAAACTACAAGGACAGATTGAAGACCGTACTGAAGACAACTGGCTCGGCGAACTGACAGGCGAGCAGTTTAACAACATAGGCATGAACAGGATTCTCTCTTCTATCCGCAAGGCAAAGAATGAGGATAAAGTGAAGGGCATCTATCTGGAAACAGGTATCTTGGAGACAGATTATGCCACTTTGCAGGAAATCAGAAATGCACTTGCCGATTTCAAGAAGAGCGGCAAATGGATTATCGCATATGGTGATGCTCTCTCACAGGGTGGATATTATCTGGCTTCGGTTGCCAACAAGGTATATGTAAACCCAGAAGGCAATGTGGACTGGCATGGTATTGCATCGCAGCCACAATATATCAAAGATGTAGCAGCCAAGTTTGGCGTTCACTTTACGGTAGTGAAGGTAGGCAAATACAAAAGCTATACTGAAACATACACCGAAGACAAAATGTCGGATGCTAACAGAGAGCAGGTTTCACGCTATATTAGTGGACTCTGGCAACAGATGTTGGGAGATGTTAGCAAAAGCAGAAACATCAGCAAGGATTCACTGAACCGCTATGCTGACGGGCTGATGGTGTTTGATGATACCAAACTACTGAAATCTCGAAAGATGATAGATGGATTCTGCTATTATGATGAAATCAGAGACGTGGTAAAGAAACAGTTAGGACTGAAGACTGACGATGTCATCAATCAGGTTGACTATAACGACATAGATATGACTATAGACGACTCGAATCTGATGGGCGAAGAGATTGCCGTATACTACTGTCAGGGGTCCATTGTCAGGATGGAGACTCCTAGCATCTATGATTCTGAGCAACAGATAGTAAGTACAAAGGTCATCAAGGACCTTCAGGAACTTGCAGATAACAGTCAGGTAAAGGCCGTAGTTCTGCGTATCAATTCGGGCGGTGGCGATGCCTATGCTTCGGAACAGATCTGGAGAGCAGTTAAAGAATTAAATAAAAAGAAGCCGGTAGTGGTTTCGATGGGTGGTATGGCAGCATCGGGTGCTTATTATATGAGTATGGGTGCCCAATATATCATGGCACAACCTACAACATTGACCGGCAGCATCGGTATCTTTGGAGCCCTGCCAGATTTCAGTGACCTGATGACAAAGAAGTTAGGCTTCAAGTATGATGAAGTGAAGACCAACCGCAACAGTGCCTATGCCTCTGCAGGCATGTCACGCCCATGGAGTGCAGAAGAGATTGCCACCATGCAAAACTATGTGAACCGTGGATATAGCCTCTTCCGCAATCGTGTGGCTGAGGGCAGAAAAATGAGTACCGAACAGGTTGAGAAGATTGCTCAAGGAAGAGTATGGCTGGGTACAGACGCCAAGAAGATCAAGTTAATTGATGGATTCGGCGGCTTGAGCGACGCCATCGACAAGGCTGCAGAATTGGCTCATCTCAGCAGTTATCAGGCGGTAGAATATCCAGCATTGGCTGGATGGATGGAACAGTTGCTGGATATGGCGGGCGGAAACAAGGGAACATATCTCGATGAACAGTTGCGTCTGGCATTGGGTGATCTCTACCAGCCATTCATCATGATACGCAATATGAAGGAGAAAGAGCCTATACAGGCTGCACTTCCTTACGTACTGAACATACAATAACATTTATAATAAGGTATGCGTACATTATTATATAGACATACCGAATTAAGAGAAAGGAAACAGACATGAGAACAGAAGGCGATCTTATCAAGATCAACGACTGGCTGCTACCACTGAGTTGGATTTATGGCGGCATGGTCAGATTTCGCAATTGGCTCTTCGATATCGGACTGAAAAAGAGTCAGTCATTCTCAATCCCGATCATTTCTGTGGGTAACATCACGGTGGGCGGATCGGGCAAGACTCCCCATGTGGAGTATCTGATACGCTTGTTGCACGACAAGGTAAAGATAGCTGTGCTATCACGTGGTTACAAAAGAAAGACCAGTGGCTATGTGCTGGCAGATAAAGATACGACAATGTCAGAGATTGGCGATGAACCCTTCCAGATGCACAGCAAGTTTGACGATATCTATGTAGCCGCAGACGCTAAGCGTGTGAGAGGAATCGAAAAGTTACAGAATGAAGAACCGACCAAGGATGTAGATGTAGTATTACTGGATGATGCCTTTCAGCATCGCTATGTGAAGCCAGGTATCAACATTCTGCTGGTAGATTACCACCGTCTGATCATCTATGACAAGATGTTGCCAGCAGGAAGACTGAGAGAACCTCTAAGCGGTAAGAACCGTGCAGATATTGTGATTATCACTAAATGTCCAAAGGACCTGAAGCCAATGGAATTTCGAGTACTCACCAAGGCTATGGACCTTTACCCTTTCCAGAAGCTCTACTTCACCTGCATCAACTATGATACGCCAAAGGGAGTTTTCGAAGACCAGCAGATAGCCAAGGAGGAGTTGAAAAACTACCATGCTCTGCTGGTTACTGGTATCGCATCGCCTAAGCAGATGGAACACGACCTGAAGCCAATGGTCAAGAGTATGCAGTCGCTGAGTTTCGGTGATCACCATCGCTTCAAGAATAAAGACATCACACGCATCAACGAGGCGTTTGAACAGATGCCAGAACCCCGTCTGATTATCACGACAGAGAAAGATGCCGTGAGACTAAAAGAGACAGAGGGACTCTATGAAATAGTTAAGAAAAGCATATACGAACTGCCTATCAAGGTTAGTTTCATGCTGGAACAAGAAGATAATTTTAACGACAAAATCATTAGCTATGTACGAAAAAATTCAAGAAACAGCATCCTGGCTAAAAGAAAGGATGACAACAAGTCCGAAAACAGCAATCATACTGGGAACCGGTCTCGGACAATTAGCTTCAGAAATAACTGACAGTTATGAATTTCCATATAGTGAAATACCAAACTTCCCAGTATCTACCGTTCAAGGTCATGCAGGCAAACTGATTTTCGGTAAGTTAGGAGGTAAAGATATCATGGCTATGGAAGGAAGATTTCATTACTATGAGGGATATGACATGAAGGCTGTAACCTTCCCAGAGCGTGTGATGTACGAGTTGGGCATTGAAACCCTCTTTGTAAGCAACGCTTCGGGCGGTATGAATCCGGAATTTCAGATTGGAGACCTGATGATTATCGATGATCACATCAACTTCTTCCCAGAACATCCATTGCGCGGAAAGAACTTCCCTACCGGTCCACGTTTCCCGGATATGCACGAAGCATACGACAAGAAACTCCGCGACCTTGCCGACGATATCGCTAAGGAGAAGGGAATTGATGCAAAGCATGGTGTATATGTTGGCGTTCAGGGACCTACCTTCGAGACACCGGCAGAGTATCGCATGTATCGTGTATTGGGTGGTGACGCTGTAGGTATGAGTACTGTACCTGAAGTGATTGTTGCCCGCCATTGCGGAATCAAGGTTTTCGGCATCAGCATCATCACCGATCTTGGCGGTTTCGATGTACCTGTAGAAGTCAGTCATGAGGAGGTGCAGATTGCTGCCAATGCCGCACAGCCTAAGATGACAGAGATTATGCGAGAAATCATCCGCAGATCTTAAGTATAAATTATAAACTATTATTTATTTTGGATATCTCAAAGTTAGGTGAATTCGGTCTTATAAACCATCTCACCAAAGGTTATGAAAAGAAAAACGAGTCTACAGTTTATGGTGTAGGCGATGATTGTGCCGTGATGCATTATCCAGACAAGGAAGTGCTCATGACTACAGATATGCTGATGGAGGGCGTACATTTCGACCTTACCTATATTGACATGGTTCACTTGGGTTACAAGAGTGCAATGGTAAACATCAGTGATATCTTTGCTATGAACGGAACCCCACGTCAGATGGTAGTAAGCATAGCATTGAGTAAACGATTCAAAGTAGAAGACATTGATGAATTCTATAAGGGTCTTCGAATGGCATGCGACAAATGGGGAGTAGATATCGTGGGAGGTGATACAACCTCTTCTCTCACCGGTTTAGCCATCAGTATTACTTGTATCGGAGAAGCAGCAAAAGAAGAAATCGTATACCGCAACGGAGCCAAGGAAACAGACCTGATCTGTGTGTCGGGTGACTTGGGCGGTGCCTATATGGGACTTCAACTGCTGGAACGCGAAAAGGCTGTATACTACGGACAGATAGAAGATATCCGAAAGAAGATGGCTGAGGCTAAAGCAAATGGTGATAACGAGAAACTGGCTCTTCTGAACAGAGACTTAGAGAATATGCGCAACTTCCAGCCAGATTTTGCCGGCAAGGAATATCTCTTGGAAAGACAACTGCAGCCTGAGGCACGCGGAGATGTGATAGCACAACTGCGTGAGGCAGGTATCCGTCCTACCGCCATGATGGATGTGAGCGATGGTCTGAGCAGTGAATTGATGCATATCTGCGAACAGAGTCATTGCGGATGCAGAGTATATGAGAAGAACATACCTATCGACTACCAGACAGCCGTGCAGGCAGAAGAATTCAATATGAACCTTACCACCTGTGCTATGAATGGTGGCGAAGATTATGAACTTCTCTTTACCGTACCTATCGGTGACCACGAGAAGATTGAGACTATGGAGGGTGTAAGGCAGATTGGCTACATCACCAAAGAAAATCTGGGCAAGTTCCTCATTACCAGAGACGGACAGGAATTTGAACTGAAAGCACAAGGTTGGAATCCGCTGAAAGATTAATTTCAAACGACGCGGTATTTAGTTAATAAACATTAAGCAAGAGAAAATATTTCGTTTTCTCTTGCTCAATTAAAATATTTATTGTACCTTTGCAACCGCAAAAAGCAAGATGGTGCCATAGCTCAGTTGGTAGAGCAAAGGACTGAAAATCCTTGTGTCCCCGG
>OIZE01002015.1_pt1 | contig 11391 bp, 11 predicted proteins | sample 1588421 | NCBI WGS metagenome assembly OIZE01 (sample SAMN03283251) | human gut metagenome | biome: human-associated habitat; material: feces | host: Homo sapiens | place: USA | collected 2013
TGCCGATCAGGTACAGGTCCTCACCCTCGATCTTGTACATCATGGCGTCCATCTCCGGGAAGGACATCACGCCCTGCACCACGTTGCCGTGCATCATGAAGGGCGGGATGACATAGGTGAAGCCCTTGTCGATCATGAAGTCACGCGCATAGGCCAGAACGGCCTCGTGCAGGCGGGCGATGTTGCCCAGCAGATAGTAGAAGCCATTACCGGCCACGCGGCCTGCGGCGTCCATATCAATGCCGTCGAAGCTCTCCATGATCTCGGTGTGGTACGGGATGGGGAAATCGGGCACGACGGGCTCACCGAAGCGCTGTGCCTCGACGTTGTAGGTGTCATCGGGGCCGATGGGCACGCTGGGGTCGATCATCTGGGGGATGGAGTACATGATCTCCTGGATGCGGGCTGCAAGCGTTGCCTCCTCGGCTTCCAGCTCTGCCATCTTGTCTGCGTCGGCCTTGACGGCGGCGTTGTTGGCGTCGATCTGCTTTTGCAGCTCAGCCTTCTGTGCCTCGTCGGTGCACTTCTTCAGCTGGCCGAACAGCGGGCCGTTGGCCTTGCTCAGCTTGTTGCGGGCAGCCTTGAGAGATTCGACCTCCTTCAGGCACTCACGGTACTTGGCGTCCTTCTCAACGACCTCGTCCACGAGGGGGAGCTTGGCGTCCTGGAACTTCTTCTTGATGTTTTCCTTGACCGCGTCCGGGTTCTCACGGACAAATTTGATATCAAGCATGATTTACTCTCCTTACTCTATTTCATTCGCGCGGGGGCGCATCGTCCCCGTGCCGTTCAAAGGCGGGAGCCCGCCCTCAATCGCATGATTGTTGATACTGGCCCAGCAGATTTGCAAAGGCCCGGAGCTGTTCGTCCGAATAGAAATGCACCGTCAGCCTGCCCTTGCCGCCATGGTATGCGACGTTGACTTCGCTGCCCAGCACTTCTTTCAGGCTCTCCTCCACCTCCACCGGCAACGTGTCGATGGGGGCCGGTTCGGCGGGGCCTTTGGCGGGCCGTGCCAGCTTTTTGCAGAGCACTTCGGCCTGCCGGACGTTCAGTTCATGGTCGGCGATCATCTGCGCGGCCTGCTCCTGCAGCTCCGGCGTGGGCAGGCCCAGGATGACCTTGGCGTGGCCGGTGTTGATGAAACCGCTCTTGAGCAGCTCCAGCACGTTTTCCGGCAGGTTCAGCAGGCGCAGGCTGTTGGCCAGCGCACTGCGGCTCTTGCCCAGCTTCCGGGCGGCCTGCTCCTGGGTCAGGTCGCAGCGGGTCATCAGCTCACGGATGCCCATGGCCTCTTCCACCGGGTCCAGGTCTTCGCGCTGCAGGTTCTCCACCAGCGCGATCTCCATGGCCTGCTCGTCGGTGACGTCCTTCACGACGACCGGTGCTTCGGTCAGGCCCGCCATCCGGCAGGCCCGCCAGCGGCGCTCGCCTGCCACGATGAGGTAGCCGCCGGACACCTTGGGCCGCACCGCGATGGGCTGGATGAGGCCGTGTTCAGCGATGCTGGAGGCCAGCTCGGCCAGTGTCTCGTCATCAAAGGTCTTGCGGGGCTGGTCGGGGTCAGGCTCGATCTCCCGCAGCGGCAGGGTCTCGATTGTTGCATTGTCGGGCTCAAAGCTGGGCGAAACGTCCTCGAACAGACTTTCCAGCCCTCGGCCGAGGCCCCCTTTTTTCTTTGCCATCTCCTTATACTTCCCCCTGCTTTACTTCTTCCAGCGCATTTTTCGGTTTGGCGGGTGCACTGCTGCTCTTGCCGCGCCGTTTGGCAGGCTCGTGCGGGCGGTTGTTCTTCACGAACTCAATGGCGAGATCCATGTAAGCCTCGCTGCCCTTGCCCTTCGGCTCGTAGAAATTGATGGGCTGGCCGTAGCTGGGTGCCTCCGAAATGCGGATGGTGCGCGGGATGGTGGTCTTGTAGACCTTGGCCCCGAAGTACTTTTTGACCTGCTCCACGACCTGCATGGTCAGGTTCAGGCGGCCGGAGAACATCGTGAAGACCACGCCCTCAATGTCCAGATAGGGGTTGTACTTTTTGCGGATGGTCTTCAGGGTGCTGATGAGCTCAGACAGACCTTCCAGCGCATAATACTCGCACTGGATCGGGATCAGCACACTGTCGCAGGCGCACAGACCGTTCAGCGTCAGCAGGTCCAGGCTGGGCGGGCAGTCGATGAAGATGAAGTCATAGTCCTTCTGCACCTCGGCCAGCGCCTTGCGCAGGCGGCTCTCGCGGCCGGGCAGGTCGATCATTTCCAGGCTCGCGCCCGCCAGCCGGGTGTTGGAGCCGATGACGTCGGTGCGGAACTCGGTGTTCCGGATGGCCTGCCGGGCGCTCGCCTCGCCGATGAGCATCTCATACGTCCCCAGCTCGACGCTCCGCTTGGGGATGCCGTAGCCGGTGGTGGTGTTGCCCTGCGGGTCCAGATCCACGATGAGCACCTTTTTGCCCAGCGCCGCAACACAGGACGACAGATTGACGGCCGTGGTCGTTTTGCCCACGCCGCCTTTTTGGTTTGCAACTGCAACTATTTTTGCCACGCGCGTTTTCTTCCTCTCAGGAAAACTTTTTGTTCCACGTGGAACATTCGAGGTCGGGCCGCCGTTTTCCCGTCTGCGGACCCCTTTGTTCTTTAGTATAGCACATCAGCGCGGCTTTTTGAACCCGATTCTTTATAATTTTGCGCGAAAACGGCCCCGCATTCGCAGATTTTGCTTCCTCCGTTCGATTTTTTCAAATTCTTTCGCTCTCCCGGCGCGTTTTTGCTGTTGTTTTTTCGGCTCCGGATGTTCCACATGGAACATTCCCTCCCCTATTTCTGGGCCGCAGCAGTTGGGATGCGGACGGTGTACTCAATGTAGCCGTCCCGCTCCTCGCGGTGGGCGGTGGCGGGCACGCCATTGTCGGTCATCAGGCGGATGGCGTGGTCGATGGTGTTCACAAAGATGCGCACATCTTTGACCATCGAGATGCGGTGCTTGCCCTGCGACGTCTCGTTCAGCAGCTGGTCGATGTAAAGGTCGGTCGCGCGGGCGTTCATCTTCCGTTTGGCGATCATGATGAGGGCTTCGCTGCGGCGGTTCTCCGGCAGGCGGAGGACGGCCCGCGCGTGGCGCTCGGTCAGGCCGTTGTCCAGAATGAACTGCCGCTGGTCCCCTGTCAGCTGCAAAAGGCGGAGCTTGTTGGCCAGAGTCGGCTGTGCCATCCCCAGCCGTTTGGCTGCTTCGGCCTGCGTGCAGTCCCACAAAACCATCACGTCCCGCAGGCCCTGCGCCTGCTCAAATGGGTTCAGGTCTGCCCGCTGCAAATTTTCGAGCAGGCCAAGCGCGGCGGTGCGCTGGTCGGTGAAGTTGCAGACGATGGATGGGATGGTCCCCATCTTCGCCAGCTTGCAGGCGCGGAGCCGCCGCTCCCCCGCGACCAGCTCATAGCCGCTGTCGGTCTTCCGCACCGTGATGGGCTGCAACAGACCGTTTTCCCGGATGCTCTGGGCCAGCCCCGCAAGCTCCTGCTCATCGAAGGTCGTGCGCGCCTGATACGGCGAGGGATGGATGTCTTCCACCGGGAGCTGCACGATCTTTCCAGCGGATCTTCTACGTTCAAACATAAGAATGCCCCTTTCACCAAAGTATGCGCTCGTTTTCAACAATTTCTCAGGAAAAGGTGGAAAGCAAGCCTTGTTCCATCCCCAGTGTACCAGAAAACAAAACACCCTGCCAGAAGTTTCGTTCGGCAGGGTGCTTCAATTTTATTTCGATATTTCGTTATTTCAGCGGCGATTTTGCGATTTTACCACCATTTCTGGGGTACGCTGTCGGAGTTTGCGAAATCTTTTTGCAGAGGATGAGGGTGCGGGTGTCGCCGCCGGGCAGATGCAGGGTGCGGGTCTCCTGATACACGCCGCCCAGCTTCCGGATGGCGCCGCGGGCTGCCGCGAGTTCCTCCTCACCGGAAGCGCCCTTCATTGCCAGAAAGCTGCCGCCGACCTTGACCAGCGGCAGGCAGTATTCGGCCAGCATCGGCAGAGCCGCCACCGCGCGGGCCGAGGCAAGGTCGAACTGTTCCCGCCAGCTCTTGCGGGCTGCTTCCTCAGCGCGTTCCTTGGCGAACTCCACCCCGGTCAGGCCCAGCTGGCCGCAGGCATATTTCAAAAACTCCACCCGCTTGCCGGTCGGCTCCATCAGGGTCAGTTCCAGTTCCGGTTTGTAGATCTTGGTCACGATGCCGGGGAAGCCTGCCCCTGCGCCGACGTCCACCATCTTCCCTGCCACTTCCGGCTGCGCGGCAAAGAGCAGGCTGTCGAGGAAGTGCTTGTCCTCGATGCCCTCCGGGTCGGTGATAGCGGTCAGGTTGACCTTCTGGTTATACTCCACCAAAATCTCTGCAAAGGCGTCCAGCTGGTCGAGCTGGGTCCCGGTCAGCGCAATGTTCCACGTGGAACACTTTTCTTCCAGTCTGTTTTTGTCGATCATTGTTTGTTCCTTTTCGTTTCAGGTGTTTCGCGTGTTCGGACGGGTCATTCCCCGGTCAGCTTTACGCAGGTCGGTGCGCCAATACTCCATGCCCAGTTTGTCCAGCAGGTTGTAGGTGCGCACCTCTTTTTTTCCTTTTTAGGAGAGGCCTTGGCATTCTCTCTCAATCTTTCCGGGGGCCTGCGGCCAGCGCGATGCTGAGCTGCGCCACATCCGAGGGCGACACGCCGGGGATTCTCCCCGCCTGCCCCAGATTCTTCGGGCGGATGCGCGCCAGCTTCTCGCGGGCTTCCAGCGTCAGGCCGGTCAGGGCCTCATAGGCAAACCCCTCCGGGATGAGCGTCTTTTCATGGCGGGCCACGTCGCGGATCATCCGATCCTGCCGGGCAATGTAGCCCGCATACTTGATCTCCGTCTCCAGCCGCTCGGCCAGCATGGGGGTGATCTCCTCTCCCCAGCCGATGACGCCCGCGAGAAGCGGATAGGAGATCTCCGGGCGGCGCAGCAGCTCTTCGGCGATGCCGCCCTCCGCTGCCGGGGCCAGACCCGCCGCTTCCATCGCGGCCCGCAGGTCGGCGGTGCGCAGATGCGTCTCGTGCAGGCGGCGGCGCTCTGCGTTCAGAATGGCCTGTGTGTGCTGGTATCTGGCCCAGCGGTCATCCTGCACCAGCCCATAGTCCCGGCCGATGGGGGTCAGGCGCTGGTCAGCGTTGTCCTGCCGCAGGGTCAGCCGGTATTCGCTGCGGCTGGTCATCATGCGGTAAGGGTCCATGACGCCCTTGGTCACAAGGTCATCCACCAGCGTACCGAGGTAGCTCGTATGACGCGGCAGAATGAGCTGTTCTTTGCCCAGTGCATTGCGGGCGGCGTTCAGGCCGGCCAGCAGCCCCTGCGCAGCCGCTTCCTCGTAGCCGGAGGTGCCATTGAACTGCCCCGCACCGTACAGACCGCGAACGTTCTTGCTCTCCAGCGTTGCTTCCAGACTGGTCGGGTCCACACAGTCGTATTCGATGGCGTAGGCCGGACGCATGATCTCGATGTTCTCAAACCCTTTGATGCTCCGGTAGAAGGCGTTCTGCACATCTTCCGGCAGGCTGCTGGAAGCACCCTGTAAATACATCTCCTCGGTGTTCTCGCCGCAGGGCTCCACAAAGATGGGGTGGCGGTCCTTCCCTGCAAAGCGGACGACCTTATCCTCGATGGAGGGGCAGTAGCGCGGGCCGACGCCCTCGATCATGCCGCCGTAGAGCGGGCTGCGCTGGATGTTGTCCAGAATGATCCGATGCGTCTCCGGGTTGGTGTAGGCGATCCAGCATTCCACCTTGTTGTGCATGGGCGCATCGGTCAGGAAGCTGAAGGGCTGCAGCTCCTGGTCCGGGTCGCCGGGCTGGCATTCCAGCTGGGAGAAATCAATGCTGCGCCGGTGGACACGGGCCGGGGTGCCGGTCTTGAACCGGCGCAGCGGCAGGCCCGCCGCCTTCAGGCTCTCGGTCAGGGCATTGGCGGCGTGCATCCCGTCCGGGCCGGAGGCATACCACGCATCGCCCACAAAGATCTTGCCGCCGAGGTTGGTGCCCGTGGCGATGACCACACATTTGGCCCCATACTCGCCGTTCAGCTGGGTCACAACGCCCTTCACATGGCCGTCCTCCACCTCGATGGAGACGACCTCCGCCTGATGGATGGCCAGACCCGGCGTCAATTCCAGCGCATGTTTCATATATTCGTGGTAGCGCTTGCGGTCGGTCTGGACGCGCAGCGCATGGACCGCCGGGCCCTTGCCCTTGTTCAGCATCCGGCTCTGCAGATAGGTGGCGTCCGCCGCCAGGCCCATCACGCCGCCAAGAGCGTCCAATTCACGTACCAGCGTTCCTTTTGCAGTTCCACCAATGCTGGGATTGCAGGGCATATTGCCGATGGCATCCAGGCTCATGGTGAACACCGCCGTCTTCGCGCCCAGCGTCGCAGCCGCATGGGCCGCTTCAATGCCCGCATGGCCTGCGCCGATCACAATGACGTCATAATCTCCTAAATGGTTCATTTTTACTTTCCCACACAAAATCGTTCAAATACTTCGTTGATGACCGCTTCCGACGCATTTTCGCCGGTCAGGTCACACAGGGCATCCAGTGCATCGTCCACGCAGACCGATACGGCATCCAGCCCGAACCCGCCCGCTGCGGCCTCCAGCGCACCGGCGACCGCTTCCCGCGCACGGGTGGCGGCGGCAAGCTGCCGCTGCCCCGAAAGGCTGGCAGCGTGGGGGTCGATCTGGTTCGTGCCCAGCAGCCGCGCCACCGCCGAGGCGATGAGCTTCCGTGCCCCCTCCTCCTGGCAGCAGACCGGCAGCACCATCGCGAAATCGGGCGCGATGACCTCCGCGTCGAACCGGGTCGGCTTGTCCTCCTTGTTGATGAGGGCAATGGCCGGGCGGCCCGCACACTTCCGGGCCAGCGCAAGGTCCTCCCGCGTCAGCGGCTCCGAACCGTCAAAGACGGCCAGCACCAGCCCGGCCTCGTCCAGCTTCTTCCAGCTGCGGCGGATGCCCTCGGCCTCGATGACGTCTTCGGTATCCCGCAGTCCGGCGGTGTCGAAGAGGTTCAGCCGGATATCGCCCAGCCGGACGGCCTGTTCCACCACATCGCGGGTCGTGCCCGCCACCGGGGTCACGATGGCCCGGTCGAACCCGGCCAGCAGGTTCAGCAGGGTGGATTTTCCCGCATTGGGTCGGCCCACGATGGCACAGTCCACGCCTTCGCGCAGAACAGCCCCGGCATCGTAGTTCCGGATGAGGACATCCAGCTCGTCCTTCACGCTGCCCAGCACAGTTTGCAGATGGGTCTCGTCCAGCTCCGGCACATCTTCCTCCGGGAAATCCACCCACGCGGCCAGATGGGCCTGCAGACTGGTCAGGGCCTCCTTTTCGGTGGCGATCTTTCTGGCCAGCGCCCCGCCCAGCGAAGCATTGGCCAGCGCGGCCCCCTGTCTGCCATCCGCAGACACCAGATCCATGACGGCCTCGGCCTGGGTCAGGCTGAGCTTGCCGTTCAGAAAGGCGCGGCGGGTGTACTCGCCCGGCGCAGCAGGCGCAGCCCCGGCCTCAATGCAGCTTTCCACCAGCCGCCGGGCCACAGCGCTGCCGCCGTGGCAGCTCAGCTCCACCACGTCCTCGCCGGTGTAGCTGTGAGGTGCCCGGAAAAAGAGGGCGACCCCCTCATCGAAAGCGTCCTCCCCTTCCAGAAATGTTCCGAACAGGGCGGTGTAGCCTTTGGCCCCGGCCACGGTCCGATCCTGGTTCGCGGGGCGGAACACCCGCGCCGCCACGGCGTAGCTCTCCGGCCCCGAAAGGCGCACCACGGCAATGCCGCCTGCCCCCGGTGCTGTTGCAATGGCTGCAATGGTCGAATCCTGCATCTGTGTCCCCTCCCGCTGGTTTGAATCAAAATTTATTGTACCACGAACCGACGAAAAAGGGAAGTTTTTCTTCGCAGGCGGCCTGTGTGCAAAACAAAAGCTGCCCCTCCCCGGCAGTTTTCCACCAGAAAGGGGCAGCATGGTTCAAAACTCAGCGATCAGATCTCGATCTTGCCGAAGCTGAAATCGGCGAAGTCGTCCACGCGCTCGGTGCGCTTGGGTGCTACGGGTGCTGCATCCTCCGCGTCGCGGGGCGCATAGGTGCGCTCCGGCACACTGGAGCCACGGCCACCGCGGCTGCCTGCCGGGCGGGGTCCGCTGCGGTAGCCGCCGCGATTGCTGCCATTGCGGTCGCCGTTCCGGTTCCCGCGATAGCCGCCATTCCGATTTCCACCGTTCCGGCGGCCGTTGCCGCGCGGGCGGCGCTCGCCGTAGGTGTTGTCGGTCTGGGCATCGGGTGCCGTGGAGTAGATGACCACACGGCGGTCACGGCCTTCGCCCTTGCTCTCGCTGCGGACGCCCTCCATCTTGCCGATGGCAGAGTGGATGATGCGGCGCTCGTAGGGGTTCATCGGCTCCATGGCAAAGCTGCGGCCGGTCTTGCGGACCTTGGCACCGATGCGCTGCGCCAGAGCGGTCAGGTCGCTTTCGCGCTTGTCGCGGTACCCGGCCACATCCAGACCCAGCTTGATGTAATCGCCTTCCAGACGGTTGGCCACCAGGCTTGCCAGATAGGACAGGCTCTCCATGGTCTCGCCGCGGCGGCCGATGAGGGCACCCAGCTTCTCGCCATCCAGACGGATGATGGTGGCTTCGCCCTTCTGCACAGCGCTGAAGGTCACGTCATTGACGCCCATCCGGGTGATGACTTCCTGCAGATATTCCACAGCGGCCTTGACCTTGCTGTTCTCTTCGATGTTGATGGGCACTTCCACCTCTTCGGCTTCCTCTGCGGGAACAGCCTCTGCAACCGGTGCGGCCTCCTCAGCCTTGGGTTCCTCGGCCGGAGCAACTTCCTCCGCAGCGGGTGCGGCGGGCACTTCCACCTTCTCCTCTACGGGAGCAGCTGCCGGTGCCTCTGCGGCGGCGGGTGCCTCCGGAGCCTTGGGTGCATCGGGCTCTTCCACGCTGACCCGCACCTTGGCGGGGGTCAGTTTCAGGCCCAGGAATCCCGTCTTCTGCGGCATTTCCAGCACTTCGTAGCTCACATTCATATCCTCAGCCTGCACACCCAGCAGGGCGCAGGCCTTTGCGCGGGCTTCATCAACCGTCTTGCCGGTTGCTTCCTGAGTACGGATCATAACCGTTATTCCTCCTCTTTCTTGTTCAGCTCACTCAGCGGAACGGTGCGCTCGTCCTTGTAGCGCTCTGCGTCCAGCTGGCGGGCATACTCCAGGCGGCGCTTGTTCATCTCGCTGGCGGAGATGTTCTTCTCGACCGTCTTGCCAGTCTTCTCGTCGGTGACCTTGATGGTGGTGCTCTTCACACCGCGCTTCTGCTCCTTTTTGCGGGCTGCCATCTCCGCCAGAACTTCAGCCTTCACCTTTTCGGGGTCGTAGATTTTCTTCATGATGATGCTCTGCACAGTCATGAGGATGTTGGAGACGACATAGTACAGGGAGAATGCGCAGGGGACCGTGAAGCAGAAGAACAGATACATCAGCGGCATCATATACATGGTCAGCTTCATGCTGCCCTGCATCTGCTGGCCGGAGGCCTTCATGCTGATGTGGGTGGAGATAAACATGGTCACGATGGCCAAGACGGGGAAGATCAGCAGGGGCAGGTTCTCTGCGGCCAGGCTGTACTGAGGCACACGGGTCAGGTCGATGCCGAAGAAATCCATGTGCTGGCCGAACTCGGTGATGGTGCTGACCTGATCCGGGGTGAAGCAGCTGGTGACGGTGCTCTCGCCCGCAATGACCTGCGCGATGATGTTGGTGTCGCGGGTCACGGTGGTGAAGCTGATGCCAAGGGTCGTCAGGGCCTCACCGGCAGCGGTCAGAGCATCGGCACCAATGTGGAAGATGCGCTGCAGCGGGCGGTACACGACCTCAATGACGCCGAACATGACCAGGACGTTGACCAGCATGGGCATACAGCCTGCGGTGGGCTTGTAGCCCTGCTCCTGCAGCTTCATCAGCTCTTCCTGCTGCTTGTCGGGCTTGTCGCGGTACTTCTTCTGGATGTCAGCGACCAGAGGCTGGTAGGCGGACATCCGGGCCATGCTCTTCTGCTGGTTGAGCTGCAGCGGGATCTTGACGAGCGTGATCAGCAGGGTGAACAGGATGATGTCCCAGCCGTAGTTCGGGATCAGCTTGTAGATCCACTCCATTACATAGCCGAGAGGCCAGCCGAGGATGTATAAAGGATTCATATCTTCGTCCATTCTGCCCCGCCTGTGGCGCGGGACGATAAATTTTTTATGAGAAGGACACACCGCCCACAGTTCGGTGCGTCACAAGAAGCTGATTTTTCAGGAGCGATGGCTCCGTCGGGCCCGGAAGAGCCGTGCGGCCGAGAGCTTCCGCTCCGGGCTGACCCACCTTCCCTTCGGGGGAACAGGGTCGTACCCCCAGCGGCCCAGCGGATTGCACCGGGCGATGCGGGCCGCGCCCAGCAGCAGCCCTTTCAGGCAGCCATGGGTCTGGATGGCCTCCAGCGTGTACTGGCTGCACGAGGGCGAAAAGCGGCAGCTGCGCCCAAGGCCGGGGCTGATGAAGCGCTGGTAAAATCGGATGGGCGCGCAGAGCGCGTTCCGGCATCCCTGCGAAAAGCTCATTCCTGCGGGGCCGGCTTCTGAGCCGGCGGAACGGTGGCCGGGGGCTTGGCTCCCGGCTGTTTGGCCTTATCCGGCAGACCGGCCTGTGCAAAGAGTTTGGCCACCACTTCGCTAAGCTGCCAGCTCTTGAGGTGCGGGGTGATGCCCCGCGCCACAAACACGAGGTCGTAGCCGCCGATGTTGTAGTCCAGATGCTCGTCGATGGCCGCCTTCATCACGCGGCGGGCACGGTTGCGCTGCACGGCATGGCCGATCTTTTTGGTGGCCGTCAGGCCCACGCGGGTCTTTTTGCCGCGGGTCTTGAGGACGTACAGCACCAGCGCTGGGTTCACATAGGACTTGCCGCGGGCATACACGCGGCCATATTCGCTGTTGCGGCGGATGGGACGATAGCGCACTCCTTCGGCGCCTCCTTTTCTGGTAAAATCAGGTACTCTGCCCAAAAGGCAAAGTTCAAAATCAGTATAGCAAAAAAACGCCGACATGAAAAGCCTGTCCGGACGTTTTTTGTGCCAAATCTTCGGAATATTTTTTAGTCAAACCGCGCGAAAATAAAAAAGAAGGCCGCCAATTCGATATCAGCGGCCTTTTGTGCGCATGTTCAATTCTGCGCCGGACCCATTGCTCAACGCAGCTGGATCAGACGGTCAGGCTCTTGCGGCCCTTTGCACGGCGAGCATTGATGACCTTGCGGCCGTTCTTGGTGCTCATGCGGGTCAGAA
>OIZE01002017.1_pt1 | contig 11390 bp, 10 predicted proteins | sample 1588421 | NCBI WGS metagenome assembly OIZE01 (sample SAMN03283251) | human gut metagenome | biome: human-associated habitat; material: feces | host: Homo sapiens | place: USA | collected 2013
TGCAAGTCCTGCCACGACCGCAAGACATGGACGGAAGACCGAAATCCCGTCTATCGGTATTGATTGTGTCTGAAAATGCTGCCGGTGGGGGGATAAAAATCTCTAATTGTGAATTTTTTACAGACCGGCGTTCCCTCTCACACACAAAAACCAAGGTTCAAACGGGGGATTAACCCCGAAAATATGCAAACAAGCCGAAACCTACGCCGTTTCGGCTATTTTTCTCTCAAAAGGCAGGTGAAATCAGATGGCAAAGGACGGCACAAGAAGAGGCGGCAGACGAGTTCGTGCAGGTGATAAGCCGAAAGCCCTCTCCGACAAGATCGCAGAGGGCAAGGATGCAGATATTATGGAGTTTCATACTCCGGAATTGGATGCAGCTGATCTGGACGATGCCGCTGATTTGACCGGTGCGGATATGCCAAGCCCAGTGCGTACTTGTCTGCCCAGCAGAAGAACGGAAAACCGCTGGGAGCGGACATTGTGTACAAAGAAACGTGGCTCTGGCTGAAACAGCGTGGCTGTGAAAAGCACGTCAACAAACGGCTGCTGGAAAGCTACTCGCAGGCATTCGCCCGATTTGTACAGTGTGAAGAAGCCCTCAGTACCTATGGACTGCTGGGAAAGCACCCGACCACGGGCGGCGTTATTGCCTCTCCGTTTGTGCAGATGAGCCAGACATTTCAGAAACAGGCAAATTTGCTCTGGTATGAGATTTTCGATATTGTGAAACAGAACTGTACGACCAAATTTGACGGTACGCCACAGGATGATTTGATGGAACAGCTTCTGAGCAGCAGAAAGTGAGGCAGCACGAACCTGTACTGTTCATAAGCAGACGACCATCTGGCATTTGACAAGCCGAAACGCAATACCAATCCCCCCACCTCTAAACCGCTGGACTTGCTTGGCTATCCGCCTTTGATACGCAATCCCCACGTTCGAATTCAATTAATTCTAATGCTACTTTACACTGTGGACATTTTATTAATTTACTCGATAAGATTTTTTCTCTTGGAATCAAGGTATAAATTCTCTGACATTGCTACATTTGTGCGGATATACTTCAAATAACGCATAATCCCTTTCTAAATCCCTATGCGTAACATACGATTCTCCTTTGAAAGGAAACCTTTTAGGTGCTTCGCCTTTTGGAAGATACATGGATAATTCAGGAAGCACTTCCATATTTCCACATCCCTGACAGAGATACAGTGCAGTTTCAGCATCAATTTTTCCTTCTGGAAAGGTATTCAGAAATTCCTTAATTCGTCCCCCGAAATCTCCGGATTTTGCTTTTTCAACGATTTTTTTGTAAAGCATTGGAAATGAAAAGCACACTCCAAGAGAAATGTCAATTGATACTTGCATTTGAAACATTTAAAAACGTATTTCGTTCCCATAAATCACCATCTTTATTCTTGCACTGGAGAAAGTAGAAAATGCGATGAAAAATATCCGGCTATCCTTACGTCATTTGAAAAAACCTAAATCCGGATTATCCGGCAATCCGACGATTGCTGCTCTGTCAAGAAAGCAATTAAAACATTCACATGATGTTTCAGGAAGCAGTGTACAGTCATGGCACGCAGCGTAATTCAGATTCTTGTATCCTTGCTTTGTGGCAGAAATGCACAGCGGATCACCGCTGCACCAGCTTGCCCGTTCAAGCATACTGTCCATGATTCTTTCAAATACATCTTCGTTATCTGCTACACTAATAAGACCACCGAGACTGCTATCGCTATCTGATGATGATACATAAATCAAAACTCCGCACATCTTAATTTCATTCTTATCATCAATCTCACTGTATATCTTTTCTCTTATTGATGCCGTGCTATATCTGCATATGTTAGATATTTCCCGAATAAATAAGTGTGCAAAGGTATGAAGCAGAACATAAGTTTCAGAGTATGATAAGTATAGTTATGAGAATTATCAAAATTTACGGTTTTGATAATATACGATTTTGTACGAATTGGCGACTGATAATTCTTCTTTTTTGTCGTATTTTTAAGTCCAACAACAGATATACCGGCAAATTGGGCGAACTTACTTAAAGACATGCTAAAACTATTGTGTCTTCGTTCATTTGCATCAATATATTCCCTTCTCTGAATGAGTACCTCTATCATTGATCTGACAGAATCAGTAGAAAATGTACCGAGAATATTTTGTCTGATACCGAACAGAGTCTGATATAATTTTTCTATGCTGTGTATGTTTGATATATATTGTTTGGCAGTCGAATCCAATACACCGCCATCAGATACAAGCCAATCAAAGAATGCCTGTTCCGTGAATCGTGAAACATCTGATGGCTCTATAGTCTGAACAGATTCACCCTTTTCAGGTTCAGAAACGGTCGGCACGGTCTTATCTGTATGTGATGACCTTTCAAGTTCATTGTCTTGAAACTCCAGAGCTGGCGAGTGTGCCTGTTTGGCTATATTGACATATGATGTTACAACATCCAGCAAAGATATCAAAAGATTATCATATTGGCGGAATTTCTTTCTTCTCTCACGCACCTCACTCTGAACACGATGGTATTCTTCATCATCATCAATATCAAGGGATTCATTATATGCCTTTTGTATTTTCTTCAGCACATCCCTAACATCTGTCTTCCGTTCATTCAGATATTGCGTTAAATCTTCTTTCGTGCGTAAGGTGAATTTATCAGAATTTGGCTTTATCGCACGATTTTCGATAATATCATTTGCACAAGAAAGCAGTTTTTGAATCAATCTGACTCTATCTAAAACTGATAATAAATCATCCATATTTACTGTTTCAGCATAAACAAACGCCAGATATTCTTTTGTTTCCAGAGCATACCCATTAACAATATTCTGGACAAAACCGATAATATCCGATTCTATTTCTTCCTCACTGTGACTGGACAGTTCGGAAATGATTTTAATTATAAGGATTGGTCTTTTAGGGTCAGGCTCTGTCTTTACAATTTCAATAGAAAACGTGTATCTGCCACTATCAATGACTGGAGCGTATAGAGAGGCGTAGCCTTTTGGAAGAAAACCCAGTTCTTTCCCATCTTCGGTAAGCAAAAGAACTGCATTATGGTCATAGGGATTATCCGTCTGATGTTTAAATATAAGACTTTGCTGAAGAGATAGAGCATTGTGGTTTACAGCTCGCCCTTCGTACTGTGTTCCAACTATCTCTATAATAGCTTCTCTTTGTATTTCCATATTATTCATATTATCAAGCCTTTCGATGAAATCGTTGTATGAATACATCCTCCCCGACTTGAAACAGCCAGAGATTCTTTCTACGGTAGTAAATAGTCTGAATGATCCTTGCTGTGATTCAATTTTCAAGTATTATATTTTTGTGAAAGGTACTCGGAAATTTCTTTCGCCCGTTCGTTTGAAAATATTTGTGTCGAAAACTCGTCTGTTTTCATTATGTTTCAGTCTTTTCATACTATTCAACTAATTTTATTATATCATATTGCATTCTTATTATAAATTGATAAAAAAGATGCAATTCAATTTATATTATGAAAAACCACAGCAGAAAGTCGGAATAGGCTTGAGGCGGCAAAATCGTGCAGGCTTTCAGAGAACTTTTTTCGATATAGAAACGTTTCGTGCCATGGTTAGGGCATGAAAAAGCACCTCGTTTGAGGTGCTTCATTTTGATGTAATTTACATTTTGCCGTTCACAACAGATTGTGCAGGGTGTTCCCTTTTCAGACCTTCCATTTGGCTGCCTGCTTACGCTCCACCACAAAGCGACGATAAAGTCCGTCCGCAGCGACAAGTTCATCATGCGTACCCTGCTGGACGATCTCGCCGTGATCAACGACAAAAATTCTGTCTGCATTTTGCACCGTTTTCAGTCGATGGGCGATCATTATGACCGTCTTATCATGGGTCAGCTCCGAAACAGCCTCCATCAGTTCTTTTTCGTTCTCCGGGTCAACATTGGCGGTGGCTTCATCGAGAATGATAATAGGTGCATTTTTCATGATAGCACGGGTGATGGAAATACGTTGCCGTTCGCCGCCGGAGAGCGTTGCACCGCCCTCGCCGATGACCGTATCAAATCCGTCCGGCAGTGCCATGATAAAATCGTAGCACCGTGCTTTTTTTGCTGCAATCTTTACTTCGTCCAGTGTCGCATCCGGTCTGCCAAAGCGGATATTGTTGGCAATGGTGTCCGAAAACAGATATGTCCGCTGGAACACAAAGGAAAAATTACGAATCAGGCTGTCATAGCTGTATTCCCGCACATCCCGTCCGCCAAGACTTACGCTGCCAGATTGCACATCCCAGAACCTCGCCATAAGGTTGCAGAGTGTGGTCTTGCCGCTTCCGGATGAACCAACGATGGCGACAGTGGTTTTTTCCGGAATCGTCAGCGATACATCTCGCAGAATGGGCTTATTGTCATAGGAAAAATCTACATGGGAGAGGACAATGTCCTCCTGCTCCGGTGTCAGATCCTCTCCGTCAATGTCCATAGGTACTACATTCAAAATAGCGTTTGCCTTGTCCACACCGATGTCGATGGAGCGGAACAAAGACGAGAAACTGCCGGCACTATCCAGCTGCTCAAAGAGAATGAACGAGCAGATCAGCATCAAAAGGCAGTTTGTAAGCGTCATCGTACCGCCGAAATAAAAGAGGATTGCAGCGGTGCAGACGGCAATTCCGGTGAGCTTGTTGATAACAAACTGCACCAGCATATAAAGAACCGACGGGATTTCCATGGCAAAGGATGCTTTCCGAGCCTCTTCCACGGCATTGTGTACCTGTGTTGTGGAATCGTGGGTCAGATCAAAATTCTTGACCTCAGCGATGCCCTGCACATATTCCAGCACCTTGGAGACCAAACGTTCGTCGGCATTGCATTTCCGCTGAGCAAGGGTTTGCTCTGCACGCTGCATAGCAGCGTTGATGGTGAAGAACAGCACCAGTCCCGCCAGTGTAATCAGCCCCATACGCCAGTCAAAAAGAAGGAGCATGACTGCGATGATGCCGGAAGTCAGAAAGCCCCTCGTTGTGACCATGACTACCCGTGTGGCAATGTTGGCCATGTTTTCCATGGTGTTGGTAGTGATAGCGGTTACCTCGCCAAGACTGTTATCATTGAACCAGCCCATAGGGAGATAACGCAGATGCTCCGCGATCTCAATCCGCTTGTTGGCACAGGCACGGTAGCCCGCACGGGTCTGGAGCATGGTGGCTCTCATGTTAATGGCGATGGTAATGACCAGGGAGATCACGATGATGCCAAGGCTCGTCCAGAGCGTTTCCATGGTGACGTTCTGATTCAAAAGTGCCTGAATGACGATGGCAGCAGCGGGAATGCGCATAGCGGAACAAATGGCACTGACCACGCCCAGCCAGATTGAAGTGATAAACATTTTGCGATTTTCTGCCCCGCAGAAAGCAAAGAATTTTCTCAATGTCTGAAGCATTATGCCACCTCCCCATTGTCTTTGACGCTGATGTGGGCTTCCCACATGGTTTGATAAAGCGGACAGGATGCAAGAAGTGCTTCCTGCGTACCGGTCGCTTCTATCCGCCCCTGATTGACCACAATGATCTGGTCGGCATCCGCAATGGTGGAGAGGCGGTGTGCAATGACCAGCAGCGTCTTACCTTGCACCAGCTGTGCCAGTGCAGACTGGATGACTGCCTCATTCTCCGGATCGGTGTAAGAGGTTGCTTCGTCCAAAATGACGATAGGTGCATCCTTCAGCATGGCACGGGCAATGGAAATACGTTGCCGCTCGCCGCCGGAAAGGTGTCCGCCAGAAGCTCCGCACATTGTCTGATAGCCGTTTTCCAGTCCCATGATGAACGCATGGCAGCCGCATTTCTTTGCGGCATCCATAACCTCTTCATCGCTTGCACCCTTTCTGCCCATGCGGATATTATCCATCACCGAGAGATCGAATAAATAGTTGTCCTGCGATACATAGGCGATGCGGTCAGTACAATCTTTCAGCGGAAGCTGGCGAATATCCACGCCGCCCAGCTCAATTGCACCATCCTTCACCTCCCACAGGGAGGCAATGAGCCGGGCAATGGTGGACTTTCCGCTGCCGGATGGTCCCACGAGTGCATTGACTGTCCCCGGAGCAATGTGCAGGTTGATTCCATGCAGCACCTCCTTGTCGTGATAGGCAAAGCAGACGTTTTTCAGTTCGATGGCGTTATCTGCCGGCAGCTTTTTTGCCTTTTCCGGACGCTGCATCTCCTCACCGGAAAGCACCTCTGACACTTCACCGATAATGATTTTGACCTGTGCAATGTCATCGGTATAGGAAAAGGCAGTGATCAGCGGCTGCATAACGCCGAAAGAAAGCACAATGACCGCCAGAAAGGTTTCTGCCGACAGTGTTCCGTGCAGATAGAGCAGGCAGCCCACCGGCAAAATCCCCAGCAATGTTGAAGGGAATATTGCCATCCCTGCCACCTGTCCAAAGAGGCTGCCCCGCATCCAGTCGATAAAACAGTCTGCACCCTCTTTTGCAGCAGAGACAAATTTTGCGTAGCTGGTTTTTGACTGACCGAATGCCTTGATGACTTCAATACCGCTGATGTACTCGACAGCCGTGTCGTTGAGTGCTTTTGTCGAGGTGACAGTGCGCTGAAACTTCTCGTTGTACCCTCTGAACATGGACATAAAGCAGAGAATGCCCAGAGGAACGACAATCAGCATAGAGAACCCCATACGCCAGTCTTCGAGAAACAGCACTGCCAGCACTGCCAATGCCCCTGCGATATTGGCAGTCATCTCCGGCAGGAGGTGTGCAAGGGTCGTTTCGATGGAATCCACACGCTCCACGATAATATTTTTATATGCACCGGAAGAACGGTCAAGCACCGCACCCAACGGCAGTGCTGCCAATTTGTCCAACAGCTGTATGCGGATATTGGATAGTACATAAAATGTAGCATGATGAGAAAGCGAGGTGGAAATGCTGTGCAGCACATATCGCAGTACCCAAAAGACCGCCATCCAGGTGCAGCATATCAGGCAGCGTGAAAGCTCCGCTGTGCCGTTTACAAGTGCAGTAATGATTTGGATGATAATAAAATAAGGAATGAGCGAACAAGCAACGCCTGCCAGTGCAACGAGAATGCTAAATACATATTCGCCCCGTCTGCCTTTTGCAAGTTCCATGAGCCATGAAAATGCGGATCGCTTTGGTTCAGAGGTTTTATTCATCGTTGTGTTCCTCCATTGTGCATTGTGCTGTAAGATGCTTCTTTACGACCTGCTTGCCCATGGTTGCACCAATAAATGCGGCAACGATCACTCCTGCAATCAGGGCAACTGACCACCAGGACTGTAAAATTTCGGAAGCCTTTAGAATGTTATCCTGACGGCCGTCGGACACAGCCTGCTCTGCCATGGCTTTTGCGGCGATGGCGTAAGGAATCACAGTGCTTCCAAAAGCAGCAAACACTTGATTGATGATGTAGCTTACGGTGAGTGCCTTTTCGTTTCCATAGCCGATTTTCCACAAAAGCAGCTCTGCGATAACACCGGAGAGGATAAACAGAAGAATATACGGCAAATATCCGCCCATAATAGCACGGACAACGCTGTAAATGAGGAAAGCACCAGGCTTTTTGACTTTTGTGCCGATGATGAAGTAAATAATGCCTTCCAGCAAGGCGAAGAACACAGGCATGAGAATAATGGTAATCGGCGTTGCATACAAAAGAGAACTTGCAAAGAAGATCACGACATTGATCAGTGCCAGCAGGACAACGGTAATGATGTCTTTAATTTTCAGTTTGTTTGTGTTTGCGGTTTTCATAGGCAAAAAACTCCTTTATATTATGTGTATTTTTATTTGGAAAGCCACTTTTCGGGCAGCTGTCACAGAATAAGACCGGTGGCAATTGAGGCTGCCAACAGAACACAGAATATCATATCCCATGTGGAAAAACGAAGCGAAAGATAATTGCTCTTACGCCGCTTTAAATCTATTCCCCGTGTTTCAGCGGAAGCAGAAAGTGTTTCCGCAATGCGGATGACACGCAGTGCCGTCGGAACTGTAAGGATCTCCATATAGGCAGGAAAGGCACGCAGTTTTTGCCACAGTGTCACAAATGTGCCTCGGGTTCGGATCGATTGCCGCAGCAGCTTCATATCACCGGACAGCACCGGAAAGAAGCGGAAAATCACGGCGACAATCATAATGAGCCGCTCCGGCAGATGCAGATTGCGTAGTGCTGCAAGCGTACGGCTTGCCTCGTTTCGCCCGATCAGTGTTCGCATAGAAATGCCAATGGCGATGATACGTGGGAACAATACGAGTGTAAATGAAAATACGGTATTTGGAAACAGCATATTTGCCGCCCATAATGCCCCGAAGCTCACACCGCCGGCGAGAGCCGTTCCGAACCAGCCGTCGGCAACGGTCAACAAAATCAGCACAGCATATGCGGCATAAACCAAGTTGTTGTTTGCCGTGGATATCACAACCATCAGTGCGATCCAGAAGATCAGCTTTGTTACAGGGTGAAACAGCTCCCTGTGCTTCTTTTTCGGCGGAGCTTCAGCAGAATGAAAACGCTCCATATACTTTCGTATTGTCTGCAAATCTTGTGCGGTCTGTGTGGGAAATTCTGTTTCAATCCGTCCGTCTGAAAGCCCGATGCAGCGGTCGCATACGCCTGCAATCAATTCAAGATCATGAGTGATCATAAGAACGGTCTTTTCTTTTCGCATTTCACGGATCAGTGCTGTACACCGTACGAGGCTTTCTGCGTCCTGCCCGGCGGTCGGTTCGTCAAGAATGACGATTGGTTTGTCGGAGAGATATGCCATCATCAGCGTCAGCCGCTGCATCTGTCCACCGGAAAGTGAAAAGGGGTGACGGTCACGGCAGTCCCACATATCCATGCTTTTGAGAAGTGCTTCTGTTCTCTTTTCAAATTCCGGAGTAACGCTATGCCCATATTGCAGCTCGTGCAGAACGGAGTTTGTGAAGAATTGAAATTCTGCCTCCTGCATAATAAACAACACCTGCTTTTGCAGCCTTTTTGGATTTTGCAGCTTTCCAAAAAGTGTGATTCTGCCGCCGGAGGGGCGATAGAGTCCTGCAATCAGCTTGCCGAGCGTGGTTTTGCCACAGCCGTTTGCCCCCACAAGCCCTATGATCTCATGCATCTGGACGGAAAAACTGATATTGGAAAGTGTGCTATTTAATTTTCTTTTGTATGTATAGCAGATATCCGAAACACAAAGTACTTCCGGTACTGCTTTCTGCAGCTGCGGCTTCTCCGGCACAGAAATCTCCGCAAGATCAAGGGTACGCAGAGAAAGCATCTGCCGCTGCTCCGGCGAAAACTTTCTCGCCTCTTCAGCAGGATATTTTCCCTGGATCTCACCGTTTTTCATCACCCAGTATTCATCGGCAATGCCGGCGAGATAATACAGCCTGTGCTCACTGAGCAGTAGGGTTTTGCCCTGTCTTTTCAGTGCAAGCAAAATGCTCTTTAATTGCTGCGTTGCCACAAAGTCAAGGTTTGCTGTGGGCTCGTCAAGAAGAAAAATTTCCGTATCCATCGCCCAAGCCGAGAGGATGGAGATCAGCTGCCGCTCACCGCTGGACAGTTCATAAACATTTCTGTCCTTCAGCCGTTCAAGATGAAATATCCGGAACGCTTCGTCTACTCTGTTTCGTATTTTTTCTTGCGGCAAACCGTAGTTTTCAAGTCCAAATGCCACTTCATTTGAACTGTTCACAGTAAAAAACTGACTCCGCGGATCCTGAAAGACTGAGGCGGCCAATTCGCCGATCTCTCCGATGCTCATTCCGGCGGTGTCCTGTCCGTTCAGCTGGCAGAAGCCTGTTCGTTCTCCTTCATAAAATTGCGGAATCAATCCATTTATGCACCGCAGAAGTGTGGATTTTCCGCACCCGCTGCTGCCGCAGAGTACGACGCAGCGCCCCTTCGGAATGTTTCCGGTAATCTGCCGAAGCACTGGAGATTTTTCATCTGCGTATTGAAATGCAAGTTCAAAATCTATCATTATGATCTCTTTTCTTTTAGTTAGTTTAGACTACCCGTTTGTTGTAAGAAACGGGCGGAGGAAAAACCGCCCGAAGCTTTTGGTCATTTATTTCAGCGTGTCGCACAACTGCTGCCATCCGGCATTGAAAAAATCGAGAATTGTGCGGAGGCAGGTAAACATTTCATCTTTATTGAGGCGTTCGTTCAGCAACTGTCTGAAATACCAGAATTGCGACCCCATCAGTAAACGAATCGCTTCCTCATTCGGCACTTTGCCATAAATTTCGGAGAAAAATTCGACCGTCTGCTTTGCTTTGCAATCCATAAGTTCTTTCAGCATCCTTTCGACAGAACTTCCGTCGCTGCGGCTGAAAAATAGCGTACAATCGTCATAGTACTCTGTCAGCAATTGAAAATAAATGCTTTCCTCTGCATTTATTGTGCGGAGAATATCTTTCGGATTTGCACTGTGCTTTGCTTTTTCGTATTCGTCAGCAACAGGTGCAAAGAGAATCCGCATCGTTTCAAAAAAATTCTGGAGCAAACTGACGAACAATGCATCTTTGTTCTTGTATCTTGTATAAATCGCTCCCGTTGTGACGCCAGCTTTTTCGGCAATCTTGTGTAAAGAAGCTTTCTGAAAACCGCAGGAAAGGAACTCAGAATAGGCTGCCTGAATAATCCCCTCATCCAGCGAATGATCTTTATTGGCCATGTCTTCACCTCCCTGTATATTAATAATGCTATTATCGATAATGATGTTATTATAGCACGTTCCTGGCTGTTTGTCAATATGATTTGGATATAAAAATAGCACCAATTGCAAAACGGGTGCATTTCAAAAAATTTTGGGTGCATTTTTGCCCACAAAAAAACGTTTACGCAAACAGAAAACCGGTTCAGAGGAAAATCTGAGCCGGTTTTTTTGCTTTTGAACACGTTCCAAAGAACGATTATTTTTTGAAATCCACGCTGTTTTGCTGGCTTTTGGACATAAAAAAGCACCTCTAAATTGTATCAAAATAGAGGTGCAAGTATGGTGGAGGTGTAACATGGCGGTGACAATTACAGAGCAGCTGACAAAACTAAACCAACTGCGGCAGCAGCTTGCAGCAAATCTGACCACAAAAGGCGTGCCGGCAACCGCCACAGAAAAATTTAATACCCTTGTGCCGAAAGTTTTGGATATTTCCGGTGGCGAACCTCCGACCACAACCGTGTTATATGATGCAACACATCGGGACAAGGTTTCTTTGCTTTACAATGATACGATTTATAGCGTGGCGGACTTTACCGCCCTGCATGCAGATTTTTGCAGTGCGAAGAACAACTACGCTCTGAACTATGGAACAACCGTTTTTGGATGGGATT
>OIZE01002043.1_pt1 | contig 11264 bp, 9 predicted proteins | sample 1588421 | NCBI WGS metagenome assembly OIZE01 (sample SAMN03283251) | human gut metagenome | biome: human-associated habitat; material: feces | host: Homo sapiens | place: USA | collected 2013
GGCATGTGGCGGGAGATGAATTTTTTATTGAATTTGCAATGTACGGATTAAACCAGCTTCAAATTATTCCTAAATATAATATGATTAGCAATATTGGTTGCTCTGAGAGTGCGGCTCATTCCAATGACATCCAAATGCTTCCAAGGGGAATTCGTAAGATTTTTAACGCAAAACTCTATGAGATGAATTTTCCATTAAAGCATCCGGAATATGTTATTCCTGATGTTGAATATGAGAAGAAACGCAACCGGATGATGGGATACAATTACCCGGTTATATTTTGGGCACGCAAGGTGGAAAGTTTTATCTTGATGGTGCGTTATGGGAAGTTTAAGCAGGCCTTAAAAAAAGTAAAAAACACGATTGTGCCTCAAAGGGAATCTTGAATTAATCTGTATTGAACAAGAATAAAGTACTTGGCGGTAGATTTGATGGATGGATTATCCGTTCTATTGCAAGATGAATAGCGAGATTGAATTTATTAAAAAGGAGAATATGCTATGAAAACAGCGCTAATTACATCAACTGGATCGGTTGCCACAGATATAACATTGAAAAGCTTGAAGCGGATGGGATTCCGTGTGGTAGGATGTAATATCTATCCCAAAGAATGGATCGTAGAATCTTGTGAGATGGATGCTTTTTATCAGGCACCACCAGTGTCAGATAACGAAAACTATTTGAGGTTTATGAAGGAACTTTGTCTTAGAGAAAAAATTAATTATCTTTTGCCTATGATTGATTATGAGATCGATCTTCTCAATGTCAACCGGGAATGGTTTGACGAACATGGAGTTGTTTTATGTATGTCACCCAAAGAAGCGCTTGATATCATCCGTAACAAGAAGAAGCTTGCGGATTTCATTGCAGAAGAATGCCCGAGGACACAATCAATCCCCACGTTGATGCTCCGTGATATAGAGAAGCTGGAGTGGGATTTTCCTGTGGTGTGCAAGCCTTATAATGGCCGCAGTAGTCAAGGTTTGAAGTACATCTATAATCAGGAAGAATGGGAAAAGTTCTCTGCTGTAGCGGATGAAGATACTTATATTGTCGAGCCTTTTATTGATGGCCCCCTTGTTATGGTAGAAATCGTTCGTCAGGAAAAACCGCATAAGGTTGTTGCAATGACACGGCGAGAGCTGATTTCGACACCGCATGGCTGCTCTACTACAGTATATGTGTACCAAGATAAAGCGTTGGAAGAAGCATCGAAAATTTTGGCGGATAAATTAGGTGTTTTGGGTGATGTGAATTTCGAATATATCCTCGATAAGAATGGAACATATCATTTGGTGGAGTGTAATCCACGATTCTCTGCTGGGTGCGAATTTTCCTGTATGGGTGGATACGATTACATTGAAAACCATATGAAATGCTTTATGGGAAAAGAAATCGAAGATGCGCACTTTAAGCATAACATGATAATCGCAAGAAAATATGAGGAATATATTACTGCTGTCGATGTAAATGTGGAGTATGAAAATACGCATCATTAAGATACAATGAGGAAAATTAGATGGATTTTACAGAATTGAGTTTGTTGTACGATGTTGCATGGATGTCCGCATTGCTTCTAATGGCGAAAATAATTCGTAGCAAAGTTCGATTTATTCAAAGACTTTATATTCCTTCCGCTCTAATTGCAGGATTTATAGGACTTTTTGCGGGCAAACATTTTTTTAATATTATCCCATTCAGTTCAGAAATATCGAATTATGCAGGCATTTTGATCGCTTTTGTATTTGGGTCAATGTTTATTGGAAACAAGACAAAAGTTTCCTTTAGGAATATGTTCCATTCAGTAGGTGACAGCTTTTTGGTTAATGCGGCGGCTGAAATTACACAATTTGGAGTATTTATTTTTCTTGGAGTTGCAATCCTTCCTGCATTCTTTAAAGAAATCAATCCAGCTTTTGGATTGATGCTCCCAGCTGGTTTTGTAGGAGGTCATGGTACGGCTGCTGCAATTGGTAGTGTTCTTGTAGACAATGGATGGGAAGAGGCAACAAGTATTGGCCAGACATTTGCAACAATTGGGCTGTTGGGAGGAATTCTTGGCGGAGTAACGATGATTAATATCGGGGCACGAAAAGGAAAAACTGCAATCATCAAAAGCGTAGAAGATCTTCAAGAAGAAATGTTAACAGGTCTTGTAAAAGAAAATGATAGAAGTGCTTTTGGTGAGAATACAGTCAATGCAATGTCTATTGATACATTGACATGGCATTTTTCATTGATTTTGGTAGCAGTTGGTATGGCATATGGAATAAATGCTGGCCTGAAGGCTCTATTTCCAGCAGTATCTTTCCCTGTATATGGTTTGGCCTTGCTTTGCAGCATCATGTTACAAAGAATTCTGAAAATCGTTCGATTAGATGAATTTGTGGATAAGAAAATTATTACGCATATTGGAAGCAGTGCAACAGACTATCTGGTTGCATTTGGAGTTGCATCTATTAATATTAGTGTGGTTGTAAAATACCTTGTTCCAATTGCAGTTATTTCGGTTGTTGGCTTTGCCTTTGTTATTGCATGGTTTTGGATCGTTTCACCTAGATTCTTTAGAAATTACTGGTTTGAACGAGGAATCTATATTTTTGGCTTATCTACAGGCGTTATGGCAACGGGTGTGATTCTTCTTCGAGTTACAGATCCGGAGTTTAAATCCGGTGTATTGGAAGATTTTGGATTTGCATGGATATTCCTTTCATTTATGGATATGTTCCTGGTGTCTTTTTCGCCAATGTTTGTCCTGAAGAATGCTGGAGTGATATATAGTTTAATTCTCTTTGCAATTGCCGTACTCTGTTTAGTTATCTGTAGGTTGATCTTTGGAAAGAAGGTAAATAATAATGGACGATAAAATTTTGGTTACGAAATCATCAATGCCAACATTAGAAGAATATGCCGAAGAAATCCGTCCTATTTGGGACAGCCATTGGCTTACCAACATGGGACCGGAGCATAAGAACCTGCAGGCAGAGCTTCAGCAGTATATGGGAGTGGAAAACGTGGAGCTGCTGACCAATGGTCACATGGCATTGGAGCTTTCCCTTCAGGCGATGAATCTGCAGGGTGAGGTCATTACCACACCGTTTACCTTTGCGTCTACCACTCATGCGATTGTGCGCAATGGCTTGGAACCGGTATTCTGTGACATTGATCCGGTTACATATACGATGGATGTGACCAAGCTGGAACGGCTGATTACTGACCGTACTTGCGCTATCGTTCCGGTACATGTGTATGGAAACGTCTGCAACATCGAGGAAATCGAGCGGCTGGCACACAAGTACGAGCTGAAGGTACTGTACGATGCAGCTCATACATTTGGTGAGACCTATAAAGGTCAGGGTATCGGAAACTTTGGTGATGCATCCTGCTTCAGTTTTCATGCTACAAAGGTGTTCAATACCATCGAAGGTGGTGCAGTTTGCTATAAGAACCCAGAGCTGGGGCGTAAGCTGTATGAACTGAAAAACTTTGGTATTCATGGCCCGGAAGAAGTGGATGCTGTAGGTGCTAATGCCAAGATGAATGAATTCTGTGCAGCGATGGGCCTTTGCAATCTGCGCCATGTGGATGAAGAAATTGCAAAACGTAAGGCAGTTGTCGAACGTTATCGGGAGCATCTGAGCGGTGTGGATGGATTGCAGCTGAATGTGGAGCAGCCGGAGGTAAAGTCGAATTACGCCTACTTCCCGGTTGTATTTGACGAAAAGCTGTTTGGGTCCAGCCGTAACGAGGTGTTTGATGCGCTGGCGAAGAATGACATTGGTGCACGGAAGTACTTCTATCCGTTGACCAATACGTTTGCCTGCTTCCATAAAAAGTACGATGTGGATGAGACTCCTGTGGCTCGGCGGATTGCCAAGCGGGTACTGACCCTGCCGCTGTACGCTGATTTGGCATTGGAGGATGTGGATCGTATTTGTGATATTATTCTTGAGCAGAAAATTTGAGATGAATAACTTCGTATATAAAAAGTTGCAAGTAAGTAGAGGTTAATATATGTCTAAAGTTGCACTGATTACCGGTATCACCGGTCAGGATGGTTCCTATCTGGCAGAGTTCCTTCTGGAGAAGGGCTATGAGGTCCACGGCATCGTCCGCCGGGCATCTATCTCCAACACCGCTCGTATCGACCACCTGATCGAGAAGAACGCTATCACCCTGCATGACGGCGATCTGTCCGATTCGTCCGGTCTGATCCGTCTGGTGGGCGAGATCAAGCCCGATGAGATCTACAATCTGGCTGCACAGAGCCATGTTCAGGTCTCCTTTGATGCTCCCGAATACTCCGGCGATGTGGATGCACTGGGCGTTCTGCGTGTGCTGGAGGCTGTCCGTGTTTGCGGTCTGACTAAGACCTGCAAGGTGTATCAGGCTTCTACCTCTGAGCTGTACGGCAAGGTCGAGGAAGTTCCCCAGCGCGAGACCACCCCGTTCCATCCCTACTCTCCGTATGCTGTCGCAAAGCAGTATGGCTTCTGGATGGTCAAGGAGTACCGCGATGCTTATGGTATGTTCGCTGTTAACGGCATCCTGTTCAACCATGAGTCCGAGCGCCGTGGTGAGAACTTTGTCACCCGTAAGATCACGCTGGCTGCCGGTCGTATCGCCGAGGGTCTGCAGGATCATCTGGAGCTGGGCAACATGGATTCTCTGCGTGACTGGGGTTACGCTAAGGACTACGTCGAGTGCATGTGGCTGATCATGCAGCAGGATAAGCCGGAAGACTTCGTTATTGCTACCGGTGTGCAGCACACTGTCCGTGACTTTACCGAGAAGGCTTTCGCAGCCAATGGCATCACCATCCGCTGGAAGGGTACCGGCATCGATGAGAAGGGCTATGATGCAGCTACCGGCAAGATGCTGGTTTGCGTGAACCCGCAGTGGTTCCGTCCCACCGATGTAGATAACCTGTGGGGCGACCCCACCAAGGCAAAGACGGTTCTGGGCTGGAATCCGCAGTCCACTACTTACGAGCAGCTGGTGGAGATCATGGCGAAGCATGATCGTGAGCGTGCAAAGCGCGAAAAGGCACTCAAGGCAGTTCTGTAATTTGGAAAGAAGGCAATTCTGCTATGATGGAAAAGAATGCTAAGATTTATGTCGCAGGTCATCGCGGCATGGTGGGCTCTGCAATCGTCCGCGAATTGCAGCGTCAGGGTTACACCAATATCATCACCCGCACCCACAAGGAACTGGACCTGACCCGTCAGGATGCTGTGGAAGAGTTCTTCGCACAGGAGAAGCCGGAGTATGTGTTCCTTGCTGCTGCCAAGGTCGGCGGCATCGTGGCAAACCAGGAAGCACTGGCCGATTTCATGTATGACAACATGACGCTGGAGATGAATGCCATCCACTCTGCATGGAAAAATGGCTGCAAGAAGCTGGAATTCCTCGGCTCCTCCTGCATCTACCCCCGCATGGCTCCTCAGCCCATGAAGGAAGATTGCCTGCTGACCAGCGAGCTGGAAAAGACCAACGAGGCCTATGCACTGGCAAAGATCTCCGGTCTGAAGTACTGCGAGTTCCTGAACCGTCAGTATGGCACCGACTACATCAGTGTCATGCCCACTAACCTCTATGGCCCCAACGACAACTATCACCCCACCCACAGCCACGTAGTTCCGGCGTTGATCCGTCGTTTCCATGAGGCCAAGGAGCAGAACCTGCCCAGTGTTACCTGCTGGGGCGATGGTTCTCCGCTGCGTGAGTTTCTGTATGTGGACGATCTGGCAAACCTGTGCGTTTTCCTGATGAACAACTACTCCGGCAATGAGACGGTTAACGCCGGTACCGGCAAGGAACTGACCATCAAGGAGCTGACCGAGCTGGTGGCAAAGGTCGTTGGCTACACTGGTGAGATCAAGTGGGACACCACCAAGCCCAACGGCACACCCCGCAAGCTGCTGGACGTGTCCAAGGCCACTAATCTGGGCTGGACCTACAAGACCGAGCTGGAAGACGGCCTGCGCCTGTCCTACGAGGATTTCCTGAATAATCCGATGCGTGCTGAACGCTAAAGAATCACAGAGCCGCATCCTGAACCGGGGTGCGGCTCTTTCCGATAAGGGAGAAGTTTATGAATATCATTTTGTTGTCCGGTGGCTCCGGTAAGCGTCTGTGGCCCTTGTCCAACGACATCCGTTCCAAGCAGTTCATCAAAATCTTCAAGAAGGAAGATGGCACCTATGAGTCGATGGTGCAGCGTGTCTATCGCCAGATCAAGAAGGTAGACACGGATGCAACTGTGACGATCGCTACCAGCAAGACGCAGGTTTCTGCGATTCACAACCAGTTGGGCGAGGATGTGGGTATCAGCGTGGAGCCCTGTCGTCGGGATACCTTCCCGGCAATTGCACTGGCAACTGCCTATTTGGTGGATGTGATGCACGTTGACCCTTCTGAATCCGTGGTTGTATGCCCAGTCGACCCCTATGTAGAGGATAATTACTTTGAAGCCCTGAAAGAATTGTCAGAGCAGGCGGATAAATGCGATGCAAACCTTGTGCTGATGGGCATCGAGCCGACGTATCCCAGTGAAAAATATGGCTATATCATCCCGCAAAGTGCAGATCATGTGGCTGAGGTCAAAACTTTCAAGGAAAAGCCGACTACGGATGTGGCTGAGCAGTACATTGCGCAGGGGGCGCTTTGGAACGGTGGTGTCTTTGCCTATAAACTGGGCTATGTGATGAACAAGGCCCATGAGCTGATGGATTTTACTGACTATCAGGACTTGTTCGATAAGTACGACACTCTGAAGAAGATTTCCTTCGATTATGCAGTGGTGGAGCATGAGCCGAAGATTCAGGTCGTTCGTTTTGCTGGTATGTGGAAGGATTTGGGTACTTGGAATACCCTGACCGAGGCAATGGACGAGAGCATCATCGGCAAGGGCGAACTGAACGACAAGTGCTCTGATGTGCACATCATCAATGAGATGGATGTTCCTGTGCTGGCCATGGGTCTGCATGACGTCGTTATCTCTGCATCGCCGGAGGGTATCCTGGTTTCGGATAAGGAACAGAGCTCCTACATTAAGCCTTTCGTGGACAAGTTTGAACAGCAGATCATGTTCGCAGAAAAGTCCTGGGGCAGCTTTAAGGTCGTGGACGTGGAAACCACCTCTCTGACCATTAAGGTAACGCTGAACCCCGGTCACAGCATGAACTACCACAGCCACAAGAACCGTGATGAGGTGTGGGTCGTTATTTCCGGCAAGGGAAAGACTGTTGTGGACGGCATGGAGCAGAAGGTCAAGGCAGGCGACGTGATCACCATGTCCGCTGGCTGCCGTCATACGGTTATGGCAGATACCGAGCTGAAGCTCATTGAGGTACAGCTGGGCGAGGACATCAACGTCCACGACAAGCAGAAATTTGAACTGGAATATTGATACAATGCAGGAGGCATCTATGCCATATAAGAATGAGCCTCTTTTGCTCCGACCGTCCGGCAAAGATTATCTTTGGGGCGGCAGTCGTTTAAATGATGAATTTGAGAAAAACATTGATTTGACCCCACTGGCAGAGACATGGGAGTGCTCCACGCACCCCGATGGACCCAGCTATGTGGTGGGCGGTGCATTCGATGGACAGGAATTGGCAGAGGTGCTAAGAGCACATCCGGAGTATCTGGGCGAGCGCCATAAGGGCGAAAACACGCTGCCGATTCTTATCAAGTTTATCGACGCCAAGAAAGACCTGTCGGTGCAGGTGCATCCTACCGACGCCTTCGCACAGGAGCATGAAAACGGGCAGCTTGGCAAGACGGAAATGTGGTATGTGCTGGACGCCGGACGGGATGCAAAGCTGGTCTATGGGCTAAAAAAGGACTGCACAAAGGAAGAAATGCGCAGAGCGATTGCGGACGGCACGGTGATGAAATACCTGCAAAAGGTGCCCATCCATAAGGATGACCTATTTTTCATTCCTGCGGGGACGGTTCATGCCATCGGGGCAGGGGCGCTGGTGGCAGAAATTCAGGAAAGCTCCAACCTGACCTATCGCCTGTACGATTATGACCGCATCGGCAAAGACGGTAAAAAGCGTGAGCTGCATATCGACAAGGCACTGGATGTGGCAAATCTTTACAGCAGCGCGGAACCGAAACAGCCGCTGCGTGTTCTGAAATATCGGCAGGGCGTGGCATCTGAGCTGCTGACCCGATGCAGGTATTTTGAGGTGTATCGGATGATTGTCAACACCGAACGACGCCAAACTGTGCATTACCGGGCGGATGAATTGGCTTTCCGTGTGCTGCTCTGCGTAAACGGCTGCGGTACGATTTCCCATGAGAACGGAACCATTCCGTTCTATAAGGGAGACTGCATCTTTGTCCCGGCAGATTCCGTAACTCTAACCATTCATGGACAGGCACAATTTCTGGATGTAAGAGGCTGATATATGGAAAAGTGGAAGACAATAAAATCTGAACCACTTGTAGACAGCCGATGGGTCAAGGTGCGAAAAGATTCAGTGGACTTGCCGAATGGTCAGCACATTGATGATTTCTATGCCATTTCACTCAACGATGCGGCAGCCATTGTGGCACTGGATGATGCCGGAAATATAGTTCTGAAAAAGGAATATCGGTATTGCCTTGACCGTGACCTTATTGAAGTTCCTGCAGGAGGCTTTGAGAGAGGCGAAGATGGCTTGACAGTTGCCAAACGGGAACTTCTGGAAGAAACTGGCTATGTTTCGGACGACTGGCAATATATCGGAGCAACGGTAGAAAGCTCGGCAAAGCTAACGAACTACATGCATCTATATTTTGCCAACCATTGCCGAAAGGTTAGCAAACAGCATCTTGACCCTACGGAAGAACTGGATGTTCTCGTTGTTCCGTTAAAACATGCAGTTGAGATGGTGATGAATAACGAAATATGCTGTAATAGCTCTGCACATGGAATCCTTTGGGCTGCAAGAAAGCTCGGAGTGTAATGAAAGGTGACCAGAAATGGATATCAAGAAAGAATATGAGCGTTGGTTAGCAAATGCAACCGCAGACGCAGATGTTGCCGCTGAATTGAAAACGCTGGATGATGCCAAAATAGAAGATGCGTTTTATCGCGACCTCACCTTTGGCACGGGCGGTCTGCGCGGCGTAATCGGCGCTGGCATGAACCGGATGAACGTTTACACGGTGGCAAAGGCCTCTCAGGGTCTGGCAGACTATTTGAAAAAGAATTTTGCAGAGCCGTCTGTGGTCATCGGTTATGACAGCCGCATCAAGAGCGATGTGTTTGCAAAGGTGGCTGCGGGTGTGTTCGCGGCCAACGGCGTTAAGGTCAACATCTGGCCTGTTCTGATGCCGGTTCCTACCGTATCCTTTGCAACTCGCTATCTGCACACCTCTGCCGGTGTTATGGTGACGGCCTCCCACAATCCTAGCAAGTATAACGGCTATAAGGTCTACGGTGCTGACGGCTGCCAGATTACCACCGAGGTTGCTGCGGAAATTCTGGCTGAAATCGAGAAGCTGGACATTTTTGCGGACGTCAAGACCAGCGATTTTGAAGCAGGTATGGCAAACGGAAACATCCAGTACATCCCGGATGAGGTCTACACCGCATTCGTGGAACAGGTCAAGAGCCAATCTGTTCTGTTTGGCGAAGAAGTCAATAAGAATGTAGCCATCGTGTACAGCCCATTGAACGGCACCGGCCTGAAGCCCGTGACCCGCACCCTGAAGGAGATGGGTTACACCAACATCACCGTGGTCAAGGAGCAGGAGCAGCCGGACGGAAATTTCCCGACCTGCCCGTATCCCAACCCGGAGATCAAGGAAGCCATGGCACTGGGCATGGAGTATGCCAAGAAGTGCAACGCCGACCTGCTGCTGGCGACCGACCCCGACTGTGACCGTGTGGGTATCGCCGTCAAGAACAAGGCAGGGGAGTACGAGCTGCTGACTGGCAACCAGACGGGTATGCTGTTGCTGGATTATATTTGCAGCCAGCGCGTCAAGCACGGTAAGATGCCCGCCGACCCGGTCATGGTCAAGACCATCGTCACCATGGACATGGGCGAGCAGATCGCTGCCCATTACGGACTGCGCACCATCAACGTGCTGACCGGCTTCAAGTTCATCGGGGAACAGATCGGCAAGCTGGAACAGCAGGGCAGGGCCGACAGCTATGTGTTCGGCTTTGAGGAGAGCTACGGCTACCTGACCGGCTCCTACGTCCGCGACAAGGACGGCGTGGACGGCGCGTACATGATCTGCGAGATGTTCAGCTACTATGCCACCAAGGGCATCAGCCTGCTGGATAAGCTGGACGAGCTGTACAAGACCTATGGCTACTGCCTGAACACCCTGCACAGCTACGAGTTCGACGGCAGCGCCGGTTTTGCCAAGATGCAGAGCATTATGCAGGCATTCCGCGGCAATATCAAAGCGTTTGGCGGTAAGAAGGTTGTAAAGCTGCTGGATTATGCTTATGGCCTGGACGGGCTGCCCAAGTCTGAAGTGCTGAAGTTCCTGCTGGAAGATAACTGCTCTATTGTCGTGCGTCCCTCCGGCACGGAGCCGAAACTGAAAATTTACATTTCTGTCAGTGCCGAAAACAGAGAAGCTGCTGAAAAGGTCGAATGTGAAATTGTGAAAGACGCCGAGAAGTGGTTTGCTTAAAGTGAAGATTTTAGAGCCCTGTGCTGAGCGCCATAACCTATTTTGGTGCAGCTGCGACCGCACGGGGCATCGGCGGCATAGCCGAGGCTGGAATGCGGTGTTTCTACTCTGGCTGGGCATGACACAGTCAGCGTTTATTGTGTGCTATTTTTTGCGAGAACAGGAAACAGAAGATGCCTGAGTAAAAAATGAAATTTTGAGGTAAAGGAGATCCATATGAATATACTGAAATTGACTCCCAGCTGCAAGGATTACCTGTGGGGCGGCAGCCGCCTGCGCAGTGACTTTGGCATCAAGAGCGATCTGAACCCGCTGGCCGAGGCGTGGGTGCTTTCCTGCCACCCGGACGGTCCCAGCTATCTGGCGGACGGCACAACGCTGGCGGACTATGTGACCGCCCACCCGGGCTGCCTTGGCACCGACTGCGAGAAGTTTGAACAGTTCCCAATCCTGACAAAGTTCATTGACGCAAAGAACAATCTGTCCATTCAGGACGATTCCTCCCTCCACAAACCGCCTTAAATGCGTCATAATCTGGGCCGCTCTGGGGTTTTTCAGCATTTTGACCCGCAGCTCCGGATTGGTCGTATGCACCGACACATTCATCGGCGACA
>OIZE01002048.1_pt1 | contig 11248 bp, 10 predicted proteins | sample 1588421 | NCBI WGS metagenome assembly OIZE01 (sample SAMN03283251) | human gut metagenome | biome: human-associated habitat; material: feces | host: Homo sapiens | place: USA | collected 2013
GGCCCGGCGGCTTGTAGAATTTAGGAGAAAGGAGGGAACCCCTTGCCCCCATTCCTGCAGAAAATTATCGATAAGAGCCCGTTTTTGACTAAGGTGTATGAGATATTGGACCTGTACGGCAGCAGGCGCATGGGCCGCAGCGCGGCAGCATTCGCCTACTACCTGATGCTCAGCTTTTTCCCGTTGCTCATCTGCGTGGCCAGCATCATCGGCCGCACCCGCATCGATACCGGCGAGCTGCTGGAGCTGCTCAGCGAGGTCATCCCTCCCCAGGTGACCGAAACACTGGTCACCTTCTTCGGCTATATTCACGATAACTACTCCCAGGCCATGCTGTGGGCCGGCATCATCCTGTTGTTTACGGCGGCTTCCGGCGCCTTTGGTACCATCATGGCCACCATGGGGGATCTTTACGGCCAGCAGCGCTATCAGGGCCTGCTCCACACGGTGATGAGTTTCCTTTACTCGGCGGTATTCCTGGTCATCATCTACCTTTCGGTGGTGGTAGTGGCCACCGGCGATTGGTTCATCGATCTGCTGGACCAGTGGTTCCATGTGGGCGAGATCATCGCCAGCTGGACCTGGCTGCGTTTTATTCTGCTCACCGGTATTATCATGCTGCTGTTGCTGCTGCTGTACCGCAGCGTCACCCCACACAACCGTCCCGCGCTGCCGGTTCTGCCGGGCGCCATCTTTGGCGGGCTGGCCATTTTGGCGGTCAGCATCCTTTTCTCCACCATGATCAGTGCCTCGGCGCGGTATACGCTGGTATACGGGTCACTGGCCTCGCTTATTATTTTGATGCTCTGGCTGCATCTCATCGGGACCATCATCCTGCTGGGCGGCCTTGTCAATAAGATCTACTGGCAATACCACTGCAATAAAAATAAGTAAAAAATGAGGGATCATTACGAAAGCTGAAACCAACACCGTTTCCTCCCCGGGCCGCAGGATGATGCTCAGCATCATCCTGGTGGCCTTCTGCCTGCGTATCATCATTACCGGCGTGGGCCCCCTTCTCCCGGAGATCACCAAAAGCCTGGGCCTTTCCGGCAGCGCTTCCGGGCTGCTTACCACCCTGCCGCTTATCGCCTTTGCCGTGGTCAGTCCGCTTACCGGCGGCATCGGCCGCCGCCTGGGGGAGGGCCGAACTGTCCTTATCGGGCTGTGCCTTATCCTGCTGGGCACCGTGCTTAGGAGTACCGCCGGAATCCCAGGGCTGTTCCTCGGTACTGCCATCGTCGGTGTCGGCACCGCCATCGGCAATGTGCTGCTCCCCGCTGTGGTCAAGGCGGAATATCCCACCCGAGTGGGGCAGGTCACGGCCTACTTCACCGTGGCCATGGTGGCGGCTGCCGCCATCGGTTTGGCACTTAATGTCCCGCTTTCCACCGCCGGCTTGGGCTGGAACGGCGCGCTGATGATCTGGGGTATCACGGTGGTCATCACCGGCTTTATCTGGCGCAAAAATGTTTCCCTGCGGCTGGGCACCACCGGCCCGGCCGAAGCCGCATCCGATCCGAAGCCCATCTGGAAAAGCGGGCTGGCCTGGTGCGTCACCCTGTATTTCGGCATCAATTCCCTTATCTTCTATGCGGTCATTGGCTGGCTGCCCACCATTTTGCAGTCCTCCGGCATGGCCGGCCAAACCGCCGGGATGGTCACCTCCCTGTATCAGGTGGTCAGCCTGGCCCCCTCGCTGCTGGTGCCCACCCTGGCCGGTAAACGCCGGGATCAGCGCGGTTGGCTGCTGCTGGGCTCCATCCTCAATATCATCGGCATCACCACCCTGATGGCCTCCTCCGCGGCCGCGGCGCAGGTCGCTGCCACCATCATCCTGGGCCTCGCCAACGGCTGCGCCTTCAGCATGGGGCTGGCGCTTATGGGCTTCCGTGCCAAAAACGCTGTGGATGCCGCCCGGCTTTCCGGCTTTGCACAGTCGGTAGGCTATGCGCTGGCCGCTACAGGTCCGCTGGTGGTGGGCTGGCTGCATGATCTGACCCCCAACTGGAACATCGGCCTGGGGTATATCCTATTTACCTGCATGGTGGCCCTGCTGGCCGGACAGAAAGCTGGCCGGGACGAAACCATCTAAAAACCGCACATGAGCATTTTGGCCGTCGGCTCCGCCGGCGGCCTTTCCGTACTCCCTGCACCCCCGTGGCTTCCTGCTAAGGGCAGGGGCCCACCGGCATTTCGCCCTTTGGGGAGAAATGCCGGTGGGCTCCATACTTCCCCCTTGCACCGGCTTTTCCCGTGTGCTATAGTATCCCCATCACAAAGAATATGCCCCCGCAAAGGAGAGATTACTGATGTTTATTCGCCCCACTCAAATAGAAGATTTAGACGCCGCTATGGCCCTGTACAACCACGCCCGGCAGTATATGCGCCAAAACGGCAATGACCAGCAGTGGGGCGGCGGCTACCCCAGCCGGAAACTGGTGACAGAGGATATCACCAAAGGGCAGAGCTATCTCTGCTGCGATGATAATGGCACCCCGCTGGCGGTATTCTGCTTCACTGTAGGGGAAGAACCCACCTACCGTAAAATCTACCAGGGCACCTGGCTGGATGAGAAACCCTACGGCGTCATCCACCGGCTGGGCGTGGGGGCGCACCGGGGCGGCGTGTGCAGCTTCTGTCTGGCGTGGTGCTGGCAGCAGCACCCCAACCTCCGCGCCGACACCCATCGCATCAATCTGCCCATGCACGGCTGCCTTGCCAAAAACGGCTTTCATCAGTGCGGCATCATCTACCTGGCAGATGGCGGCGAGCGGCTGGCATATCATAAAACAAAAGAAAAATAATGGAGGAACTAACTGGGCTTCTGAGAAAACGCATCGGCCGTATGGACTGGCTGGCCCAAAACAAATAAATACACAAAAACCTCCCCTGACCGGAAAGTTAGGGGAGGTTCTCTTTTGTTCTGCGGGATCAGGTCTTGGCATCCTCCGGCAGGGGCAACGGTGTGCCGCCGATGCGTTTATCCATCCACCGGAATACCACAAAGTACAGCACCACGCTGACGATCAGCGCAATGATAACATCCAGGATGCTGTGCTGCTTGATGAACACCGTGGAGGCATTGATAAGCACCGTCAGGATAATGACACCGATCTTGGCCCAGCGTGGGGTACAGCAGCAGCGGAACAGCCCAAAGACGGCGGCCATGCAGCCCAGTACATGCATGCTGGGGATGACATTGGTGTTGGTATCGGCATGGTACAGCCGCCCCACCAGCCAGGTAAAGATGTTCGGATCGGTAAATTCGGCCGGGCGCAGGTTCTGTCCATTGGGGAAAATCAGGCAGAATAAAAGCGTCCCGGTAAAGGCGATGATGATAAACCATCCGTATAGCCGAAAGCTGTGGTCATCATTGGCAAAAAGGTAAATGGCCGTGGCGATGAGCAGCGGATACCACAAGCAGTAGAAAACAACAAAGTACTCGCAAAAGGGGATCAGATCATCCAGCGGCAGGTAGCTCACCCAGTAATCGCAGGTGGAGGGTACCAGCTGCTCCACAATGAAAAACAGCAGCAGATATACCGGGATATACAGCATATACCATGCGGAGGGCCGCTTGTGCAAAAAATCTTTCAGCTTTGTCATAGGGTGTTGACCTCGGAAAAAGATAATTTGTGCCGGCATTTTGTGCCGGCGGATTTTCAATATCAATAGTATAGCGGTCCGCCTTCATAAAATCAAGATGTCATGCCACACTCCGGGGCAAATGGTGTAAAATGTTCACATTCCTGTAAAATATGACACCGCCGACCCCTGCAGGGTACTGGTTTCGGCCGCAGGCCAGATCGCCCAAAGGGCGATCTCAGCGGGCTTCGCCCGCTGGCCCCGGCGCAGCCGGGGCGGCCTGCGGCCGTCTTGCGCCTACCCGCCCCCAGCAAAACTCCCCCAACCTTTCGGCCGGGGGAAGAGCTGTTTCTTTTTGCTTACACGGTGATGACCTTGCCCGCCTTAGTCATGGTCTCCACAATGTCATACATGTTGCCGATGGCGCCGCACTGCAGCTTGTCGGTCAGCCCGTAGAAATTCAGGCAGGTGCCGCACACAATCAGCTTGACGCCCTTTGCTTCCAGTACCTTCAGGTGCTCTATGGTCTGCTCGTTCTCAGTCACCAGCCGCACGCCGTTGTTCATAAAGCAGATGGCGGAAGGCAGGTCAGGCTTCTCGCTCAGGGTGTAGAAGAACATCTTGATGAGGGAATGGCCCAGCTCCGGGTCGCCCTCACCGATGACATCCCGCCCGGCAAATACCACATAGTCGCTCGCGGCGGGCACAGCGCAGTTCAGCAGCTCCTCAGGCATCTCCTGGGCCGGCGCGCCGGTGCGGTGCATGGTAATGGTATAGCAGCCGTTCTCCTCGGCGGTCTCGGCGGCAAAGCCCTGGCTCTCCGCCAGGCGGCTCAGATTCTGTACGGCTATGGCATTATCCACCGTGATGGAAAGCGCCTCGCAGCCGGTATCCATCTCTTTTTTGGCCATCATTACGGGCATGGGGCAGGCCTTGCCTTTTGCGTCAATATGATTCATCACAATACCTCCTGTAAATGTATTTTCAGAACGGTTATTCCGCCAATAGTATACCGCTATACCTCGTAAAATGCAAGCCCATGCCATCGTTTACGAAAATTTAACGGAAAAATCCCTTGCAAATCAAAATCTTTTCGATAGAATAGATACTATACCTTAAGGAAATCTTAATCTTTCCTTTTTTATTCTTATCCATCATCCACCTGAAAGCGAGGGACTCCCTTGATCCTCACCATTCTCATCCTGCTGGGTATCGGCCTGGCCGTCTATACCTGCATCCTTCACAGCATCGGCCCCATTCTTGGCATTCTGTTGGCCGTGGGCTATACACTGGGCTGCATTATTATTTTTTTGCTGCTGGTGGCGCTGTTGTCAGTATTCATCCGTATCGATCGCCCCGCCGACCGCAGGACCCGCTTCTACCACTGGCTCATGACCAACATCGTGCAGGTGGGTATGTTCTTGCTGCGGGTGCGGGTCAATGTTACCGGCCGGGAAAAGATCCCGCGCGATACCCGCTTTTTGCTGGTCAGCAACCACCGCACCATTTTTGATCCTGTCCTCACCATGGCGGAGCTTTCGGAATTTACCCTGGCATTCATCTCCAAAAAGGAAAATTTCAAGATCCCCATCGTCAATAAGCTCATGCACATGTGCTTCTGCCTGCCGCTGGACCGCGAGGATAACCGCGCCGCCGTTAAGACCATCAATGAAGCGGTGGAGCTTTTGGATGAGAATGTCGTTTCCATGGGCATCTACCCGGAGGGCCAAACCAACAAAACCGAGGAGCCGCTGCTGCCCTTCCGCAATGGCGCTTTCAAGATCGCCCAAAAGGCCAAAGTCCCCATCGTGGTCTGCGTCATCGAAAATACCGAAAAGATCCTTAAGAATTTCCCCTGGCAGCCCACCACCGTCAATCTTAAGGTACTGGAGGTGCTGCCCTACGATAGCGAGCACCGCGGCACCAGGGATGTCAGCGAGCATGTGTGGCCGCTGATGTATCACGCCCTGGTGGATTGCTACCCCGGCAGCGGTACTCCGCACCAGTACGCGGAACAGCCCGCCCCGGAGAAAACCGAATAAACAGAATAAAGAAAAACACCCCCCGGCCGCAGTGACCGGGGGTATTTTTATAAAGTTTTAGTCCTTGATCCCGTCGATCAGCTCCAGCAGCTCTTCCTTGGGCCGGAAGCCCACCGTGCGGCCGGTCAGCGCGCCGTTTTTGCTGAAGATCAGCGTCGGGATGCTGCTGACCCCAAACTGGGCCGCCAGCCCCGGCTCGTCATCCACATTCACCTTGCAGAACTTGATGGCCGGTTCCTCCGCCGCCAGCTCCTCGATGACCGGCGAAAGCATCCGGCAGGGACCGCACCATGGCGCCCAAAAGTCGATGCACACCGGTCGGTCGGCATTTACTACTTCCTGTTCAAAATTTTCCGCGTGCAGTTCTGTTATATTCATTGCCATATCATTTTTCATCCTTTCTCACCGGGTGTTCCGGCTACTTATATTATACCACAGCAGTATAGTTATAGCAAGGCTTCCGTCAAAAAATCTCCATGTTGCAGGAATTTCAATGAGAAACTTTCATATTTCCAGCCTTTCTACCGTCTTTTTTATCAAAAAGCCAGCTAAGATGAATTTATGATTTGGAAAAACTACAAAAAATGCGTTAAACCCGTTGACATTTCGGCTTTCATCCGCTACAATATGCAACATAATAAAAAGCAACGAAGGGAATTAGTAGTACAAGGATCCCCCAAAGAGAGCAGCCGGTTGGTGAGAGGCGCGGGTGTGGTTTTGTATGAAGCTCTCCCGGAGCCGCGCACCGAAAGGGAACCCCGGTAGGCTGCGCTGGGCGCCGCCCATTACAGCGGCAGGGTGTCCTTGGCACCCATAAGGCTGCCGCCTGCGAGGGCGGAGCGAAGTAAGGTGGTACCACGCAGGCGTTTTTCGCTTTCGTCCTTATGCCGAAGTGCAGGGGCGGGGGCGTTTTTTTATACCCTTTCCCGCACAAATCCCGTAAAAAATTGTGTAGAGAAAGGAAGTATCGTAAATGCTTGAAACCATCAGCAGTATCAATTCTACCGTCAATGGCATCGTGTGGGGTGTGCCCGCCATGGTGCTCATCTTCGGCGTGGGTCTGTACCTCAGTATCCGCACCGGTTTCCTCCAGTTCCGCAAGTTCGGCACCGTGTGGCAGAATACCATCGGTAAGCTGTTCCATCGCTCCACCGAGGCCGGTCACGGCGCCGTCACCCCTTTTCAGGCGGTCTGCACCGCCTTGGCAGCTACCGTCGGCACCGGCAATATCGCCGGTGTGGCAGGCGCTATCGCCATCGGCGGCCCCGGCGCTGTTTTCTGGATGTGGATCTCCGCCCTGCTGGGTATGGTGACCAAGTACAGCGAGGTCACGCTGGCCGTCCACTACCGCCAGAAGAATAAACACGGCGACTGGGTTGGCGGCCCCATGTATTATATCCAGAACGGCCTGGGCAAGAAGTGGAAGATTCTCGGTGTTCTGTTTTCCATCTTCGGCATCTTTGCGGTATTCGGCACCGGCAACGCCACCCAGGTCAATACCATCGTCGCCTCCATCGATACCGCCCTCATCAGCTTTGGCGTAATGGAAGCCGGCAGCACCGCCACCCTCAATCTCATCCTCGGCATCGTCATCACCGTTCTGGTCGGTATGATCCTGCTGGGCGGCATCAAGCGCATCGGTCATGTGGCGGAGCGTTTGGTTCCCATTATGGCGCTTTTGTATGTGGTGCTGGGTCTTGGCGTTATCATTGTTCACATCGGGAATCTCCCTGCGGCGTTCTCCTCCATCATTAAGGGTGCCTTCAATCCCACCGCTGTGACCGGCGGCGTAGTAGGCGCCATGTTCACCGCCGTACAAAAGGGTGTTGCCCGCGGCATCTTCTCCAATGAAGCCGGTCTTGGTACTGCCTCTATTGCCCATGCAGGCGCCGAGGTCAATGATCCGGTGCAGCAGGGTCTGTTCGGTGTCTTTGAGGTATTTGTGGATACCATCATCATCTGCACCTTTACTGCGCTTGTTATCCTGTGCAGCGGCGTGCCCATCAACTTTGGCGCGGATGCCGGCGCAGAGCTGACCATCAGCGGCTTTACCAGCACCTACGGCAACTGGATCACCATTTTCACCGCCGTGGCCATGTGCTGCTTCGCCTTCACCACCATCCTGGGCTGGGGCCTGTACGGTGCCCGCTGCAGCGAGTACCTCTTCGGTGAAAAGGTCATCAAGCCCTTCATGGTCATCTATTCCCTGGTTGCCATTATCGGTGCCACCGTCAAGCTCGATCTCCTCTGGAGCATCGCCGAAACCTTCAACGGCATGATGGCCATTCCGAACCTCATTGCAGTGGCGCTGCTTTCGCCGGTCGTTCTCAAGCTTACCAAAGAGTATTTCACCCGGCCCAAGGAAAGCCCCCTCTGCAAGTAACAAAGCAATGATTTGATATCCCGGATTTTCTCCTGCAAAGGGCAGCGCTGCGGCGCTGCTCTTCTGTTTTGCATAAAAATTACACAAGAATTTGTGCACCTCCCCAAAATTTCTCATTTAGGTTGACATCCCCTGCCCAAAAGTGGTAACCTTACTCTGTTCTCATATCCCCATGGGGATATTTTGTGTTTGCCCTGCAAACACAACCCCGCCCGTGAGAAAAATAAAAAAGAAGAGAGGTCAATACCAAATGAAAAAGCTTTTAAGTGTTGTGCTGGCGCTGCTCATGCTGGCCGTCATGCTGCCGGTTACAGCCATGGCGGCGGAGGGCGACCCTGCCCCGGTAAATGGTGTTTGGAATGTCACTCCTGCCAACGCACAGGATGTTCTCGATGGTAAGTATGGCTCTATTGATGGTACCACCATTGTACTTACTGCCGGTACCTACGGCCAGCTGGAGCTGGGCCGTGCCACCAAGTATCCGGGCAGCAATACCCAGTATCGCATTGGCAGTTTCGACGCTGAACCCATGACGTTCGATGCTTTCTATGCAACGAAGAACGACAGCGCGTGGTCGGCTACACCCTGCTATATCCGCAGCATGAGCAATGTCACCTTCAAGGCGGCTGAAGGCGCGGAGGTGAAGGTGGCGGGTGTATCTGCGTTCTCCGGTCATAGATACCAGGATGGGTACGATTATGTACTGGATAGAGATGTCGTAACCGGCACCAACACCTACTACGTGGCCAATCGTCTTACGAATATCACTTTTGATCATATCACGTTCACAGCCAAGAGCAATATCGAGACGAGCCAAGAGCAGGCCATTATCAACGACTTTACCTTCAAGAACTGCACATTCAATATCGGAAACACCGCCGATAACAGTGATTATATTGCACTGCGTTATTACAACGAGAACAACAACGGCAATGTCCGTAATCTTGTGGTAGATAACTGCGAGTTCAATAATTGCCGTCAGGGTGTTTATACAAGCCATATCAAAAATGTCACGGTAAAGGGCTGTACTTTTGATACAACCGGCCACAATGCCATTGCCATTCAGGATTTCAAAGGTACTTGCGACCACGGCAATGTTGTCATCACCGGCAATACCTTTAAGAATGTCGGCGACCGCATTATCCGCTTTAATAATGTTGGTGTGGGTACAACCATCACCATCAGCAATAATACCTCCGTCAATAGCGGTGATAGCAATGGCGAGATTATCAAGGCTACTACCCTGCCGGAAGGTATGGAAGTTACCATGACCAATGATAATTGGGGCAAGGTTGGCGATAAAGACCCGGTAATTGGTAACGGCTTCATTGAGACCACCACCGGCGGCACCATCGTCATCATCACCCCCACCGAGGACACCCCCAAGACCGAGCCCGAGAAGAACCCCACTACCGGCGCCAATGATATGGTCGCCGCGGCCGCGTCCCTCATGGCTGTCTCCGCCCTCGGCATGGCCGTCCTCTCCCGCAAAAAATAACCCATGACCCACCCCAAAGCCCCCCTCACCGGGGGCTTTTTCTATGCACCCTGCCCATTGTCAAGCCCCCAAAATGGTAGAATTTTCGTGCACTCATACAAACTTTTGTTCGCGGCTTTACATCCCCCCATTCTTGTGCTACAATGAAACTGGAGAACTTTCGTTCGCATTCCAAACCGGGAGGAAAACAGGATGATTCTGGGAAAATGGGAGCTGCCCCCCTATGCCATGCTGGCCCCTATGGCCGGCGTCTCCGACCGCGCCCTGCGGGAGCTGGCCATGCGCTTTGGGGCCGTGGCCTGCGTGGGCGAGATGGTGAGCTGCAAGGGGCTGGTGCAGGGCAGCCGCAAAAGCGCCGAGCTGATGGAAATAGGCCCGCTGGAAATGCCCTGCGCCATCCAGCTTTTTGGCGATGAACCGGAGCCCATGGCGCGCGCGGCCGAGCTGGCCCAGCAGTATTCCCCCGCCTGGCTGGATATCAACATGGGCTGCCCCGCTCCCAAAATTGCCGGCAACCGCAGCGGCAGCGCCCTGATGCTGGAGCCGGACCGGGCCGAAAGCATTATACGCGCGGTGAAGGAGGCCAGCAGCATCCCGGTTACCGTCAAGTTCCGCAAGGGCTGGGATGACAGCCACATCAACGCCGTGGAATTTGCCCAAATGGCCGAAGCCGCCGGGGCCGATGCCGTGACGGTTCATGGCAGGACCCGGCAGCAGATGTACGCTCCCCCGGTGGATTGGGAGATCATCCGCCAGGTGAAAAACGCGGTTTCCATCCCGGTCATCGGCAACGGCGATGTGGTGAGCCCCGAAACCGCCAAGGCCCTTTATGAGACCACCGGCTGCAATCTCATCATGATCGGTCGGGGCGCCCTGGGGGCCCCGTGGCTGTTCCGGCAGGTGCGGCAGTACCTGCAAACCGGGGCATATGAGCCGACCCCTCCGCTGGAAAAACGCATGGAGCTGATGGTGGAGCAGATGACCCTGGCCGTGCAATACAAGGGCGAGCGGGTGGCCAGCCATGAGGCCCGCAAGCACTGTGGATGGTACATCAGTGGGGTGCGGGGGGCGGCCCAGCTGCGCCGCCGTGCCGGGGAATTACAGACGCTGGACGACATAAAGCGGCTGGCGGAGGATGTGGTGAAGGCCGCCGCAGAATAACAGGAAACGGCATTTTATCTTGATAAGGGGTTTGTGGACGGCGGAAAGGTCGTAGGGGGAAGTGCGGCAAAGAGAGCGGCTTGGTGCCTTTTGAGGTATCGCAAGGGTTGGATTTAGCGGAGCCTAACGGGAGAGCCCTTCCCGCTGAGAGGCATCTTCCTTTCCCACAAACGCAAAACCATCGCTGACGATGTTATTTTTGATTTTCTTTCACTGAATCGTTCCGCGGAGTTTTGATGCGGCAAAAATGATACACGGCATTTGTAATCGCAAAGCCATGGGGGATTCTGTCGAATAGATGTATAATTTGATAACAAAATACAGTATGTATAAGAAAGGCCGGAGGGGGCTGCGCCCCGGTTCCTTGGCCTGGCACAAAGCCTGTGGAGGAGTGGGCGAGCGGCCTTTTGCACGAACTTGGCCCGATGGATGCGGGCTTTGGCAAAAGATGCTGACCTGCCGAATGGCAGTGGGCGGGAGATCTGTCGAAAAGAGTATAAATTTGATTGAATTATACGGAATGTATTTGGTATAAAGGCGGAGTTTCCGCAAGGGGAGGGGCGGGCCACAGGCCGC
>OIZE01002052.1_pt1 | contig 11230 bp, 6 predicted proteins | sample 1588421 | NCBI WGS metagenome assembly OIZE01 (sample SAMN03283251) | human gut metagenome | biome: human-associated habitat; material: feces | host: Homo sapiens | place: USA | collected 2013
CCAATACGCCCTGAAAGGGCAGAAGCTCCTAGCCCAGGGCATCGCCCTGGGTAGTTATGTTTGTAAACCTGTCGCCCTGTAAGGGCAAAAGCTTCAAAGAACCAGATGATTACAAAGCTTTTGCCCTTACAGGGCGCATTGCTGATTGCCATTATCCCCAGGGCGATGCCCTGGGCTAGGAGCTTCTGCCCTTTCAGGGCGTGTATGCCTATGAATGAGGCGTGCATGCTTATGAATGAAGCGTGTATTCCTATGAATGAGGCGTTCTTTCAGGGCACAAAAAAAGTCGTGGAATCTTAGAAGGTGAGTCACCTCGGCAACTAAAATTCCAACGACCAGTCTAGTCTAGTCTTCGCAAATTTGTATAATAGTAAATGATAATAATGTCTTATAATAACTAAAATAAGGGGGGAGGAAGTATTCCCAACTTCCTTCCCTCCTCTCTTACTGATATATGATTCTTAACTTTTGTATTTTGCTAATTTTTTATTGGTAGTTGATTGTCACCTTCCAAGGCTTATTGCCATTGTAGTGCTTAGCCTTGATGAAGAATTTACCAGTAGTACCTGTTACGGCACGTACATTCTTCATTGTGATGGTTTGAGATGCTCCAATTGCACTTGGATTTTCATACTTGGTGACGAACCAACAGTTCCAGCCATCGCCTTCATCAACCTCTGCTGTAGAAGCTACCTTTACATCGCTGCCTATTGGGTTCACATCGTTGGATGCAATCTCAATTTCTATTGGCAACAACTCCTTAGGATAGTAACTTGGAATTGTGAAGGTCAGTTTGGCTTCTGAAGTTACCTCCTTACCCATTGTAAAGGTAGATGGGAATTGGAAGTCCACATTGCTGATACTGTAGAGATGGATGTTTCTAGTCAATCCATGCTTCTTATCTACCAGCTTGATGGTGGCAGTCTTACATTCACCGGCACTGATATCACCAATCTTGTATGTGATGGTTCCCTTACCGGTTGTTGCATTATACTGTACTGTAGGTACAGGAAGCTTTCCACCATCCAGTTTTGTGAAGTTCTTGTTCTCTGTCCAGGAAACATCGAAGTCGGCTGCAGTTTGAGTAGCTTCACCCTTGTATTCAAAGTCGATGACCTGATCGCTGTTTGCTGATTCCTGTGTCAACATCTGATAAGTACCATTTACGATGTTCATCGTGTAAGTACCATCAGAAATTTCCTGGATGATGTCTTCTACCGTAATCCAAGGATTGTTGGCAGGAGTACCATCGTATGCCATAGAAGAGTTTGCGTAACCCAGATTCTTGCCCAATCGCTTGATGTTGATTCGGTAGAGATGGTTTCTCTTGACAGGAATCTGAACACCCTCGTTCTGGAGCAGAACCTGGAACCATTTTGTATCTCCGCCCTCGTATGTCACCTCCATGATTACCTTGAGTGGCTTTTCCAAAGAGTTTTCCTGCTCAAATGTATATTGCATAGGCAGGTTGCTGCTGTTTGGCCACATCTCTTCATTTCCTACGGAGAATTTCTCTCCTTCAGAAGGCCATCTTGTTGGATCCAGCGATGGAGTGATGTAGGTGCATTCTGCTTTCCACGCAGCTGCATCAGTCAGCATATTGGTTTCAGGGAAAGTCAGCTTTGTCTGCTCTCTATTGAATGGAGCTACCGTTCCATGCTGCATCACGTTGCCCAGTGCATATCTGATGTTTTTGATGTTTGGATCCTCCCATTTCACTTCAATCTTGGCACGGTTGCGGAGCAGATGGATCACATTGTTTGCCACTACATCCTTGGTGAGGAATTCTGTCATTTCTTCAGGAGTATTCTTTTTGACATAACCCCAATACACCATCTTGTCGTGCTGCAGACTGTTGTTTCTGTTATCGAAGCTGGTCATGAGGTTGTTCTCATGTCTTCCAATCCATTCTGCTGACTTGTTGAAATCAATCGCCTGGTTGCCCGTAGTTACTGTATTTTCGGTAGTGGCATTCGCCATGATGTGGATGCGGGCGGTTCCCGTAGGAATCGTTGCAGAAATATTTTTCTTGTCCGATCCGCCATCATTCTTGATTTCATTGGTTGCCACCGACTCGATAGCCAGATTTTTGGCAAGTCCCAGGAAATAACCATCTTTGTCAAAGCATAGCAGCTTCATATCGTTAGCGCTTGCAATACCTTCGGTTGCGAAGTTAGCTACTCTGCTCTCTACTTTCGAGTAGTTTGGAACGGAGATGGTGAAGTGGGCTTGATACGTGCCTATCTCATTCTTGGAAGGAACGCCATTGTCCACCATGCTGTCGGAGCAGGCTGTCAACATTGTTAACAGCGCTGCCATTATTCCGATATATGTCTTTATCTTTTTCATTTCGTAACTTCCTTAAATGTTATTACTTCATTTGTTTATCTAACTCTTCAACCTCTTTAGGGGTGAGGTCGCGAACGCAGCGAATGGCTATGCCTGAAGAAGACATTCCTGTGTCAATCTGATCACCATCCATGGTATAATAATATTTACCTGTTAATACAGTCTTGATAGGCTTTTTTTCTTCGTTATAATTATTTTTAAAGGATTCCTGCTGGAAATCTGCAATAAACTTAATTTCTGCTGCTGTAGGAAGACGCCAATTATCATACTCTTTGCCGTTAACATCTACTTCTCGATATGTCTTGCAGTGTTCAGGAGCATTTTCTTTTTTTAAATATTTTGTATAAACAGCTCCTAATTGAGATGCAATCATAAACGCAGGTGAAACAACATTATCAGACGAATAACCATCAGTTCCCGCAATAGGGTGTGCAATATTGTATGTGCTATTTTTGGTACTTGATACCTGTATGATATACATACGGTTGTTGTTTATGACATCGTATGATCTTCCATTATAAAACTCTTTTAATTTTATTCCGTAGTAACCCTTTTCGACATATCGAGCATAGTAGGCGTAGTCTCCACTGTTTTTAATGTCTCTTTTGGTACCCCCCAGATTCTCAGGTGTGACCCAGCCAGATTTACTTCTGGACGAATATTGACCTTCAAAGTTCTGGGTTTCAATCAGAGGTGACTGCTTGTATTTTACTGTTGCCTCTTTACCCTCAGCATTTTTAAGAGTCAAGACGATATACTTGGAGAAGCGATTCTTAGGGATAGGAGAATTAATGACGATCTTTCCACCGAGATTGTCTCCATCCTTTTCGTTCTGCAATTCCATCTTTGTTGGGTATGGGTAGAATGGTACATCTTCTAGTTTTGTCTTTTCTACTTCTTTGTATTCGTTATGCCCTTTAATGTATTTGTTCTTTTCATAATCCCAATATCCGGGTACCCAAACTTGTTCAGTTGTAGTATAGGTAACTGTTTCCTTGATAGTCTCCTTGTATCCCTCAGAATACACTTCAGTATTTCCTTCGTTATCAATGTAGTATACCTTTATACTTTCACTTACTATATGGACTGGGCTAGAAGACTTATAAGTCACGCTCATATCCGTATCTACATTCTTCATATAGACAACCTTTGGAGTAACCATCAGATACGAAGTATTGGCATCGATATCTGTAGTACCGCCATCCGACCAAGGGAGAACATCATAGACAACCTTACCAGCTGTGATGTAACCAATCTCAGAGCTGCCGCCCTTGTTGTTGATCTTGGCATCGATGGTATAGATGGTGTTGCGGTTCAGCTTCTTGGCATCCTCACCGGTAGCCTTAGGGTCACGGACAGGAATCTTGTAATAGTTCATCTCTGTCTTGCCATCGGCTGTAAGAGGAACCTGGAGGTAGATGGCTGGCGCCTTGGTGTCGTCATCCCAGTGAGTGGCATAGCTGTAAGTGGTTACGGTATATTCGCCACTTCCACCCTGTGCTTCCACCATTTCACCATCCTTCAACTCAGATGCTGCATTGTCGCCGAAGATAGTAGTCTTGGCATTGTAGTTCTTCAACTGCCATTTTGCCTGACCAGCTGTATAACCTTCAACGTCAACATGAATGGTAAGGGCAATCTTGGCAGCAGCACGAGCCAGATTAACTGGAATGGTCTGTGTAGGTTCCTTGGTTACCTGGTAGTTCTGTTCGCTACTCATCAGGAACATCTTGCTGCTGTTGCTGGTAGCATCGTATGGCTTCCAGATATCCTCGTCGGTCTGCACATCGCCTGAACCTGTGGCATTAGCCACAGATTTCACGCTGTAAGTATTACCTTCCTGCAGATCTTTCTCCACCTTCCAGTTATTTTGAGCAATCACTTCCTCCTTGCCGCTCTGCAAGCCGTCAGTGAAAGTCTTATCTACCTTGCACTCATTATACTCACCAAACATCTTGATGTTGAATTTATAGAGCTTATCCTCGTTGAGGTTTGCGTCAGAAGCGGTAGTTGCTCTCGAAACCTTGTTGTCAAGGATGAGAGGCTTCACGCTCAACTGCTGAGCTCCCTGATAGATGAGCTCAGAGTCTTCTGCGCAACCCACAAGGGATAATCCCATGGTGAGAGCCATAAGTGCCAGTGTCGTATTCTTATATATATTCAACGTTTTCATGATGTTTGTCATTTATTGTTGTTTATATCTCTTAGTTTACTTTACTTGAATGAATTCCATATCGGTCTTCGATCCAGTGCCTGTGGCTGTACCTTCGCTTCCATCAGAAGGGGCATTGATGATTACCTTCATGTTTGGACTATAGGCTACCATATATACATGGCAGGTATAGTTTTCTCGCTGGGTATAGTCGAGTACCGATCTTGGAACCACGTAGAAAGGAGCAACCTCTGAAGTGGTACCGTTGCCTGTAATCACGGTCATTACGTCAGCCAGATCGTAAGAACCATCAGCATTTACCTTGTTGGCATAAATGAATCCGTAGTCTGGGCTATCTGTCTGGAGCACCCAGCTCTTGCCATTGGTATTCATCTCGGTGAATGAGATTTTTGGTCCGAATGTAGCATTGTTGAATGCAATTTCACTACCATTTTCGCCATTCTTCTCGATGTTTGTCTTGATAGAGATGGCATCATTGAAAGTGTATTCTGCTCCGGTTTCCCAAGGCAATACTGTTGGTAAGACATTCAGTTCTGCCGGATGCTCTGGATCACTGCCTCCTTCTCTGTCCACCTTGGCTGTTACGTCGTAGATGGTGTTGCGGTCGAGGCGATAGAGAGGCTCGAATTTGGTCCAATCTATTGTTGCTGCATCGTTACCTTCGAAGAGGCGCTTGTTTACCGGCACCTTGTAGAAGTAATCCGTGCCTTTGTATTTTGCCTTGAGCAGGATGTAGGTCTGCTTGTTGACATCGATTGGCTCTTCTGCATACGGATTCTTTGTTGTCTTGTCAATCCAACTGTTAGCGTATGAGTAGAACACAGCCTTGTTGTCTTGTGTGACGGCAGGAGCAGTTACCTTGCTGCTGGCAGCTGCATCTGTATTCAATGCATTGTCGTTGATGTTGCCTTCGGCGAGGATAGCGCCATCTGCAGCGTAGTGTATCAACTGACAGGCATATTTTGTAGGATCTACTGTGTTGCCCTTGTCATCTTGTACGTTGAGGCGAATCTTGGCTAGCGCTCTCTTCAGCTGGAACTTCAGGTGGATTTTTCCTGTTACTACTTCTCTCTTCAGCATCTTGGCATCCATCACGAAAGCAGACTGCTTCTGGTTGTACTGGAAGGTTGTTGCCTGATTGATGGTGGCTTTCTGTAAATCAGCCAGGTTATTGATGTTGCCCCAGTTGTCTAGGTTTGCAACCAAGTAGAGAACGTTGCCGTCAATGTCAGAACGTGTCAGATCATTGCTTGTTAACTCCTTGTGCCTGTATTCTGTAGTTGGACTGCTACCCTTTACATCTGCTGAATTAAATGTAACCTGTTTAACGCGCGATCCATCTGGTTTGAAGACGAAGAGGTCGAGGCGATTGATCAGGTTCTCATTGAGATCTTCTGATCCATCCTCTACTGCAGCACGGGTAACTGCAGCACGGGTTTCAGTAGCAGAACCGCCTACTTTGTATTCCAGCACTACGCTGTAGTCGCAAGCAGCAGTGCTTTCTATATCGTCGCTCATGCAAGATGTGTTTGCAAGCCCTAAGAGGGCGATTGCACACATCGCAAAGTATTTTGATATTGCTTTCATTGTTTGCCCTCCTTATTTTAAATAATTAGTATAATGTCCACTATTGCTCTGAAGCTTATCGTAGGCAGTTCCCTTGGTTGCCTGCAGCTGGAAGATGCGGATGCGGGTATTGGTTCCTGCGAACTTTCTTCCTTTCTGATACATACCTCCTGCATTGTCAGGGTTGATTTCTACTTCGTATTCATGGATTCCATCCAGCGATACGGTTACGTAGAGGTCGGTATATACAGGATTGCTGCCTTTACCTATAGCCCATTCTGTCAACTCATTCCATGAAGCATTGTGTGTCCATGGCTTCACGGCTTCTACCTTGATCTGATAAGGATCTTTTCGGGCGATGCCTGTAGAAACGCAGTTGGTGCTTCCTTTAATAGATTCATCATAGTTAAAAGCAAACTCATCAGGGTTTGTGAGATGTGCCTTCCAAACCAGTCCTGCAGGGCTTTCTACCTTGAAGTAGTAGGCTGCTCCCGATTTCTTATCCTCCAATATCTCATGGTCTTTATCCTGGTATCTAGGATAGTTTACCAAACAGTAGAGACCTTCTGCATCACCTCCCTTTGGTTTCAGGGTTGAACCTGTCTGCCAAGCATACATCTGGCAATTTACATTGCTCCAGCTGATTTCTGAAGTTACCTTGTTCCAAGGCATTACCTGCCAGTCGAGGCAGAGGGCTCCACCCTGGAGGAAGTAGCCGTAAACTACGAGCTCTCGGTTGCGGATAGCGTTGCCGCTGGATGGGATGGTGAATTCCTGAGATTTTTCGATGCCGCCTTCTGCCAACTGATAGTAAATCTTACCTGTGATAGACTTGTTGGTTTCACGAAGATAGCTCAAGTTATGTCCACCGATATCCTTATTCATACGGTCCATATAAGCCTGAGCAGTTTCACTTGATCCTCGTTGATAAGCCAGCGGATCTGCTACAGCCTTGATTTGGGCATTCTCTACACCGTCAAGCTTGAGTAGAGTAGGAACATAAGAAGGAGTTCCGTACTTATTGCTTGTTGCAGCCTTGTTGGCATCAGCAGTTGCATAATCCTCTTCATCAGGGAAGACATAGCTTGCTGTAGGGAAGATGTTTTCATCTATTTCAATTCTTGTTACCTTCACATTTTCTGTCATGGCATCTTCACCAGTCTTGCGGGCGAAATAGAAGTGAAGCTTGGAAACGGCGCGAACCAGAGGAATCGAAATTCCTTTGTCCTTTGCCTCAATCTCAGTATCAGCTACGTGCTTGGCTATTTCTATATTGGTAATGGCACGGGAAATAGGGAGACCCTTGCCGTTAGGAACCTCTGTAGTCTGAGCCTTGCCTTCTGCTGTAATGCCGAATGGATCATCGAAGGTTACCTTTTGCAGGTCTGCTCGGGTGATGCTGCGGAGATCCTTGCCCTTCAGCTTGTCAGCCATATTGGTACTCTCTGAGTTTGCCAGAATATAGAGGTCGATGTTTTTGAGTTCTTCACCGTTGATCTTACGCAAGAATCTCAAGTTCAGCGTGTAGTTGCCGTTGACGGGTTTACCGTCAACAGCAGATGGTGTATCTTCCTTGTAAGCAATCGGATTGGCGCTTGCTCCTGTTTCTGATTTAAACACCCATACCTTGATGCTATGAATGTCGCTCTCAGCGGTAGGATTAGCTTGAGTCTCGTTGTTTCCGATGTCCTCAGCTCTGCTTGCTCTGGAAGTCGTGTTGCTGGCGGTAGAGAAGCTCAGGTTGAGGTAAGCTTCATCGCCAGTTGCAGGTGCCTGCGAATCTTGGTCTGAGCAAGATGCCATTGTGCTCAACATGAGCAAGGCTGCGATAGCCATGCCTAGCCGGCGTGTCATCTTGATCAAAGTTGAGTTATAGCGTTTCATCTTTTTAATCTTTTACTTATACTTATACTTTTCTTTCTCTCTATACAGTGTGGGTAGCACTGTTTCCTTACTTGGCTCCGAGGTCTGCATTCTGCAGATTGAGAACCCATCCGTTTACCTTGATTCTAGCATCCATGTGGTAGTCGGAACCTGGACTTGGAACGTAGAATACGAGGGTGTAGTGATCCTGGCGGTCGAGGTATTCCTGATCCTCCCAGCCCTTGTCGGTGCGCTCGCCGCAGAGAGCGAGGAACCATGGCAGTGAGTGGTTGAAGATTACCTTGCCTGTGCGCTTGTCGGTGATTACGATTCGCTTGTCGTCGTACTCCGTGCTTTCTGTGTTGCGGGTGCTTACATCGTTCTTACGCTCGAACATTCTGGAAGAAGACAGGTCGTAAACCAGTGCCTTGTCGATTTCTTCACCTTCAATCTGTGTATTACCACTGGAGTTTACTACCAGTTTCTCGTTGTAAGGTACATAGGTGATAGGCTTGTTCAGTTCTACGCCATTGGCATCTTTTACCTTGTCGCCCTTGTAGTCGAGGAGGGCAGCTGAACCCTTGATTCTTACGTCGAAGTTTTCTGCAACGAATCCCTCTTGGTCGTTACCGTATGGAAGCATCACGATGCGGTAGGTCTTGGTACATTTCATCAAGCTCAGTTTGCCGGATGTGTCCTTTTTGCCCTTGAAGTCGAGAGATGTCTGGGCAGTGTAGAGAGCGGTGAACTTCTTGTTGTTGACAGAAGCTTCTCCGTCTTTCTTTCCCATTTCCTCCTGCAGGTCGTTGATGGTAGAAACACCTGGTGTGAGTTGGGTGAAGCTGAACTCCATCTCGTCGTCACCGTCGGCTCTGCTACCTGTAGGTTTCTTGTCACGAGCGAGGCAGACGAAGGTATATTTACCTTCCTGTAAGTCTGTGATGTCCATGCTGTGACCCGTTTCGAATTTGTCGGCTGACTGCGTATAGGTATCGAAGTATTTACCGTTTTTATCGAAAACATAGACGTTGAGGTTTTTCACTTCCTGGGAGAAGGCATCAGCGTTCTCAACATTATATGTATAATCGAACTTGAGCGACACCTTAGGTGCAGGACAATTCGTCAAATCGTCTTTCATGCATGATGAAAGCGAAGAGAGTGCGATGGCTGAGATACAAACCACTTTGCAACCGTTTTTGATGATGAAATGTTTCATATCGTTTGTATTTTATTGATTCTTTTACTTATACTTATATCTAGTGTGCCGCAGGGCGTAAGAAGTGGGGTAGCCTCCGGCATCCTTTTTTTCTTGTTGAGTGGTGCTGATTCAGCACGATAGGGGTTCCCGCCATCTGTTGGCGGCAAATGTCATCTTTTGTTTTTGTAATCTCCCGGAGGCGGGGTAGCCCCCGGGAGATTGAGAGTATTGTTGTTTCAAGAATTATCTTGAGAGCGGGGGATGGGGTACATCCCGTTTTCATTTTTTCCTACCAATTGAAGTTCTGATTACTTCAACTCGATTGGCTGTGCATTGAGAACCCAAGGGTTGATGCTAACTGTTACATTCATGTAGAAGTTAGGATTCTTGATAGGATCGTCTGGCTCTGGTCCATTAGGAACGTCCTTACCAATTTCGCTAACCTTTGTAACATTCAAGCGATAGATGCTGTTACGCAATACAGAATATGTATGAGTTGCATCACTTGCTACGAATGGCTTGTAAGCATTGTCTGAGATAGCCCAGCGGTAGTACATTGTACCTTGGCGGTAAACCTCAATCTTGTAGTCCTCACGGAATTTAGCCAAATCAGCTTCTATTGTGGTAAGCTTGCCATCTGTACCTGTGATCTTTGCCACTACGTCTGCAGGAGTAATGCTGCTTGTCTCGGTGAATGGGTTAGAAATAGCACCTGTTGCTGCATCATCGTAAATAGCCTTGATGCTGGTGTAAAGTCTTCCGTCATAACGATAGAATGTACCATCCTTGAAGTCTGATGCGTTATTTGCGGTCTCAGTCAAGGTAACCTTAACTTTGAAGTAAACTGCTGTAGCTTCATCTACGTCAGTAGTGGTATTCTCGAATGCATACGTATTGTTTGTGCTGAACTTGTCAAGGTTTTCTCCTTTGTACAATGTACCAAAGAAACTCTTTGGCTGATAATACTTGTTAGCAGCCTCTCCCCATTTCACACTCAAAGTCTCGAACTTATCATCCCAGTTCTGCATGACATAAGAGTTGTTATTCAAGTTAGAAGCAGCATAACCCTCATAAGTGATGCCTGCTACAACATCTGCAACATTGATAGATGTTTTTGTATCGGTTGCAGGAGTTACGGTTACGGCCTCTTTAAATGTAGGGTTATCGATACGAGCAACTACACGATCCAACTTAATCTCGCCAGCTGCGGCTGGTGTAGCATCAGATTTAGCTGCGTCTGTGAATGTAACGGTGCTATGATTAGCCTTGTTTCTTACATCATTCTGGTTGAACATAACAAAGTTGTTAGCTGTAGCAAAGTTAGCACCACCTGAAGTTGAGGCTGTAAAGCTTGCCCCTGCTGCTAATGGGTCAGTTACAGTTGTATTGTTGTTTGCCAGGAAGTAAACATGGTACGGCTTGTTAGTCGTAATAGCTCCAGTTACAGCAACCTTGATAGGCTTTGTAACACCTGGAGTTGTCTGAGTTGGCTTTGTATCGAACATCTCTGCGGTGATGACCTTGCGGAATACGCAGGTATTTCCATCATAGATATACATCATACCTTGGGTTATTGTACTCTCGTCTGGGTTACCATTCTCTGTGGTAGTTTTGTCGGCAGTTACACCAGTTCTGGTTCCATGACTGGTTGCACCAGAAATCTTCAATGTCATATAGACACCGTCAGCCTGTGACTGAGTTCCACCACCTGTCAAATCATCATTGTTACTGCAGCTTGAGAAAGATAACGCTGCTGCTGATACCAAGCTCATAACGAGCAAATTCATTTTCTTCATAATCTTTTACTTATTAAGTGTTATACAAAATTTTTAGTTTGAGTTGCGAAATGGACGGGTCTCTCAGACCTCATCACTGGCTTCGCCCGGGGGTAATCAAATACTAATCTTTCTTTTCTTGTTCTTAAATTAAATTTTTTAGTTTATATTATTATTATTGTTTATTCTTTTACTTATATATAAATTACATCAAGTGTTTATGAAGCTTTTGCCCTTTCAGGGCGCTTTGCTTGCGGCTTGTTTACCCAGGGCGTTGCCCTGGGCTAGGAGCTTTTGCCCTTTCAG
>OIZE01002056.1_pt1 | contig 11216 bp, 7 predicted proteins | sample 1588421 | NCBI WGS metagenome assembly OIZE01 (sample SAMN03283251) | human gut metagenome | biome: human-associated habitat; material: feces | host: Homo sapiens | place: USA | collected 2013
GATATCGCTGATCGGCATGGTATATGGAAACCATTTTTCTTCATAATAATGTGCAAAGGTTGTGAGATTTGCGTAGAAAGAAGCAATGGGTGTCTTTCTTTCAGTCATTGCCTTCTTTGCATCGCTGCTGACTACAACAAAAGTCAGTCCCGGAGGCGCAGATACCACCTTCTGTGATCCGCCGCACATGATATCAATCTGACATGCATCAATGTTCAGTGGTTCGCCGAAAGAAGCAGAGACAGAATCTACAACGGTAAGGATTCCATATTTTTTAAGAATGGGACAGATGGCAGCGACATCGTTGAGCATACCACTTGGAGTATCGCCGTGAACTACGGTTGCATATTTGTAATCATGGTTATCTGCAAGAAAATCTTCCAGTTCCTTCACATCGAGGGTATTCCGGTAATCTCGGGTATAAAGTTCCGGTTTGCCTCCGTACATGGAAACAAAATCGGCAAAGCCTTTTCCATAGATACCATTGTCGAGAACGAGAACCTTATCTCCAGGCTCAGTCATGGAAGCGATGGCAGCCTCCAGACCAAGAATACCCTCACCACTTAAGATGAGGGTTTCATTGGAGGTGTGGAGAAGAGCGCTGATCTTCTCACAGGTTTCTTTATAAAATTCGACAAAATCTTCGTCCAGATCCGGGTTGGTGCATTCCAGGCTTCTTGCCAGACGGACATTTTCTGCGACCTGTGTAGGTCCCGGTGTCATGATCTTATACATAAACTCACCTCTTGTTTTTCTTATAGCAGTTTCAGAAATTGATGCATTAATTTATGGAACTGCTATAGGCTATTTTTTTAATCCTGTTTTTCTTGCAGCAAGGTTTAACGGAGTGATCACTACGAGAACGATAACTGCTGCGACACCGATCTGTACCAGGTTTCCGGGAATGGAAGATACCGGTGCCAGAGGGTTTCCGTAGATGATAACTTCTGCGATATAATAACCGACAACCTTGATCACGCAGGCTGCTGCGATGGCGATCACATACCATTTCATGTTCTGATGTTTGTGGTCTTCTGTGATTTTACCTACGGTGAATCCCATGATGCCTACGATGATAAGGGTAAATGGTGCCCAAAGGGTCCAGCCGGAGAGAAGGTCGAACAAGCCCATTCCGATTCCGCCTGCGATGGCTCCGGTTTTCTTTCCAAATAAAATGGCACCGATGAAGAGCGGTACATTTCCAAGGTGGATCAGTCCGCCGTTGGCTGCAATTGGAAGCTTGACATTAATAAATGCTGTGAAGATATAAGTCAGTGCAACAAATACGGCTGTGATGGTGAGAAACTGAACAGATGAAAGTTCCTGATCGGTTCCCTGAGATGTCTGAACTGCTTTTTCCATAGTTATGAATCCTTTCCCGAAAACATCTTTATATAGATGTCCTCTTTTCATATGTTTTTGGTTGGATATACTTTACAACATGAGTGTATACGAATAAAGACACAATTATCGAAAAAAAAAAGGGGACAGATTAAAAGAAAACAGAAATTCCGCAGAGGTAGTGTAAAATCGGAAATACAGGATCAGAAGCAGAATAGAATAAGATAGGCACATCTGGGGAGATTATAATATAGGAAAAATTCTGTACGGAATGGGATATTTGTTTACAGGATATTCATAAAGTACAGGGAGAAATCAATTGACAAAGTTGTAATAAAATCGTAAAATGTAGCAAAGAGTGTGTTCAGGAGCGAATATTCCGGACACACTTTGTGACTGATGATGATTATGAGGAGGATACTATGAAGAATAAAAAATTTATCGCACTTTTAGCTATGACTGTTGCTCTCTCTGGTGTCATGACTGCATGTAGTTTCGGAGGTGGAAAAGAGGACAGCGTGGTTGTGGAGTCTACTCCTACTCCTACACCTGCGAAGAAAGCGACAGCTACACCGACTGTTGCGGCAGATGCACAGAACACAACCTACACATCCAAGGATAAATCCGTAGCGATTAAGCTTCCGGATGCAACCTGGGCTAATAAATCCGATGAGACAGATATGTTAAGCTTTGAGTCTCCGGATCAGGGTAAAATTCTGATCCTTCACGGTTCTGGTGCAGATCTGGAGTCTGCGGTAATTCCGAATTCACAGGATATGGCCGTTTCCATGACACAGGCAGAGAACATGGTCAATGGAACCGATTTTGAGATCCAGGATTATAAGTCAGACCAGAAAGATGGAATCAATATCTATTCCTACACTGTAAAATACAAGGATACAACCAAGAGTGATGGTTATGTATATGCCATCAATAAATATTTTGTAAATGACAGCGAGTATTACAGCCTTGTGGCATCTGTTAAAAAAGAGGATGCTCTGAAAAAGGTTCAGGAGTCTGTCGACAGCTTTGCAATCCTTGGTGATTCCACTCTGAAGAGTGCGGCAAATGGTTCCGCAGCCAAGACTGCCGGTAAAGGTAATGCAGCAGCTTCCTCTGACGGAAGTGCATCTGCAGATGGTAATGCAGCAGCTTCTTCTAACGGAACAGCAGCAGATGGAACTGCAGCTGCCGACGGAAGCACATCTACAGACGGAAGTGCAGCATCTGACGGAACATCTACAGACGGAAGCAGTACATCTGACGGTTCTTCCGATGGAACTGCATCCACTGACAGCAGCTCCTCCGGTGCTATTGTAAATGGCGGATTTACAGATGAGCAGCTTGGCAACACAGATGAGACAAGAACCATCTACAGAAACTCCGATGGTAAACCACGTGTTATCGTTCCGGACGGAAACGGTGCATGGATGGATAACGAAGGAAACCGTTTCACCTTCTCTTCTGAGAATGACTGCGATGTATATGAAGAGGATGGAACAAGCTTCTACTGGCATGGTGAAGGTGCAGATGTATACTATATGCCTGTACAGTAAAGCCTGGATCAGCCAGAAGGATATTGGGTTAAATAAGAGTTCCGGGATCACAGCTTATGGGGCTGCGGTCCCGGATTTTTTGTGCTATATTATGTCAGAGGCGTATACTTATACAGGAAGACATGGTATAATGTGAACGCTGCGGGCGATGGAACGCCCGGAAAATATTTGGAGGTTTTTATGGAAGCATACAGCGATTTTGCCAGAGTTTATGATATCTTCATGGACAATGTGGAATATGAAAAATGGGCGGAATATCTGATCGGAAGCCTTAAGGAATACGGAATTGAAGACGGGATCGTGCTGGAACTTGGCTGCGGGACCGGAGTGATGACGGAACTTCTGGCAGAGTCCGGTTATGATATGATCGGCGTAGATAATTCCGAGGAAATGCTGGGAGAGGCCATGGAAAAACGGGCAGAGTCCGGCCATGAGATCCTTTACCTGGAGCAGGATATGCGGGAGTTTGAACTTTATGGAACGGTACGTGCTGTCGTCAGCGTCTGTGACTGTATGAATTATATTACAGAGGAAGAAGATCTTCTTACTGTATTTAAACTGGTGAATAATTATCTTGATCCGGATGGAATTTTTATATTTGATATGAATACGCCGTATAAATACCGGGAAATACTTGGAAATACGACTATTGCGGAGAATCGGGAAGAGGGCAGTTTTATCTGGGAAAATGAATTTGACGAAGAGACAGGAATTAACGTTTATGATCTGACTCTGTTCCTTCCAAGAGAAGACGGACTTTATGAGAGAGATGAAGAAATCCATTACCAGAAGGCCTATGAGCCGGAGAAAATCCGGGAATTGCTTGAAAAGGCAGGCCTTATCCCTCTGGCAGTTTATGATGCATACACCAAGGATGCACCGAAACCGGACAGCGGAAGACTGACCTTTGTGGCAAGAGAACATGGCAAAGGAATTTCGGCAGAAGAGAAATAAAGGAGGAAATTTTTTTATATGAGTGATTATATTGTAAGAGCAACAGCGGCAAACAGCCAGATCCGTGCGTTTGCGGCTGTGACAACAGATATGGTGGAGACAGCGAGACAGAATCATAATACCAGCCCGGTGGCAACAGCGGCACTGGGACGTCTCCTTACCGGTGGTGCCATGATGGGAGCGATGATGAAAGGGGAAAAAGATCTTCTTACACTTCGTATCCACGCAGGCGGACCGCTGCAGGGGATTACGGTAACTGCGGATTCTCACGGAAATGTAAAAGGTTATGTAGGAAATCCGGATGTATGTATTCCGGCAAACAGCAAAGGCAAACTGGATGTTGCGGGAGCTGTCGGTGTAGGGTTTATGGATGTGATCAAGGATATGGGCTTGAAAGAGCCATATGTGGGTCAGGTTGCACTTCAGACCAGTGAGATTGCAGAAGACCTTACCTATTATTTTGCCACCAGTGAGCAGGTTCCGTCTGCAGTAGGACTGGGTGTGCTGATGAATAAGGATAATACGGTTCGTCAGGCCGGCGGCTTTATTGTGCAGCTGATGCCGTTTGCAGAGGAAGAAGTGATCGCAAAGCTTGAGGAAAACGTATCAAAGATCGATTCTGTTACCAGCCTTCTGGAGCAGGGCCATACACCGGAAAGCCTTCTTGAGAAAGTACTGGAAGGTTTTGATATCGAGATCAATGATACACTGCCCACACAGTTCCACTGCAACTGCTGCAGAGAACGTGTGGAAAAAGCGCTGATCAGCATTGGAAGAAAAGAACTCAACGAGATGGTCCAGGAAGGCAAGGACATTGAGATGAACTGCCATTTCTGCAATAAAAATTATAAATTCAGCGTGGAAGATCTTAAGAGAATCATAAAAGAGTGCAAGCGATAAGCCGCAGGAGGAAGAAAAAATGAAGCATGGTTTTATCAAGGTGGCAGCAGCAACGCCGAGAGTTACCGTTGCAGACTGCAAGGCAAACGGGGAGGAAATCCTGAAGGCCATTCATGAAATGGAAAAAGAGCATGTCAAGCTGATGGTATTTCCGGAATTCTGTATCACAGGCTATACCTGCCACGATCTTTTTCTCCAGAGATGTCTTCTGGACAGTGCGTGGGATGAACTTCTGCATATTGCAGACGAGACAAAAGAGACGGATGCCCTGATCTTTGTGGGACTTCCGCTGCGTCACAGAGGCAAGCTCTATAATGTGGCAGCTGCCCTGAATCATGGCCGTATCGTGGGATTTGTGCCGAAGACCCATATTCCTAATTATAATGAGTTTTATGAACAGAGACAGTTTGCCGGTGCAGAGGAAGAAGATGTGGAATTTGTGGACTTCCTGAAGGGCGTGAAAAATGAGGAAGATGAGTTCTGGGATGAGATTCCTTTTGGAACAGACCTGATCTTTGAGTGTGAGGAATTCCCGGAATTCACTGTTGCGGCAGAGCTCTGTGAGGATCTCTGGGTTCCGGCACCGCCAAGTATCCGTCATGCCATCAACGGCGCCCATATTATCGTCAATCTTTCTGCCAGCGATGAGATGGTAGGGAAGGATTCCTACCGGAGAACTCTGGTAAGCGGGCAGTCCGCACGGCTGATCTGCGGATATATTTACGCAAGCGCAGGAGAGGGCGAGTCCACTCAGGATCTTGTGTTCGGCGGACAGAATATGATCGCGGAAAATGGCTCCATGCTTGCAGAGAGCAGACGTTTTGAGAACGGCATTATTTACAGTGAGATCGATGTACAGAGACTGGCTGATGAGAGAAGAAGAATGTCCACATATCCGGCAGTTTCCATCTGTAGCCATACAAGAGTTGGTTTTTCCGTAGCAGAGGAAGAAACCAGACTTACCAGAAAGTATCCGCAGTATCCGTTCGTTCCGTCTGTGAAGGAAGAACGTGATGAGCGCTGTGAGGAGATCCTGAATATCCAGGCTATGGGACTTAAGAAACGTATGGAACATATCCACAGCAGGAGTGCGGTGGTAGGACTTTCCGGCGGGCTGGATTCCACACTGGCGCTTCTTGTAATGGCGCGTGCTTTTGACCGGATGGGAATGCCGAGAGATCAGATCCACTGTGTGACCATGCCGTGTTTTGGAACCACAGACAGAACCTATCAGAATGCCTGCAAGTTAAGCCGCTGCCTTGGTGCAAAACTTACTGAGGTGAATATTAAAGAGGCGGTAAATGTACACTTCCGGGATATCGGACATGATCCGGACATCCACGATGTGACTTATGAGAACAGTCAGGCACGTGAGCGTACCCAGATCCTGATGGATACGGCAAACAAGGAGGGTGGAGTTCTTGTGGGAACGGGAGATCTTTCCGAGCTGGCTCTTGGATGGGCAACCTACAATGGTGACCATATGTCCATGTATGGCGTGAATGCTTCTGTCCCGAAGACACTGGTACGTCATCTGGTACGTTATTATGCGGATACCTGCGGGGATGAGGAGTTGAAAGAAGTTCTTCTGGATATCCTGGATACGCCGGTCAGCCCTGAGCTTCTGCCGCCGAAGGATGGCAAGATCGCCCAGAAGACTGAAGATCTGGTAGGACCTTATGAACTCCATGATTTCTATCTGTATTACATGCTGCGTGCAGGATTTACACCGGATAAGATCTATCGGCTTGCCTGCCTGACTTTTGACGGAATTTATGATAAAGAGACGATCCTGAAATGGCTGAAAACCTTCTACCGGAGATTTTTTGCCCAGCAGTTCAAGCGTTCCTGCCTGCCGGATGGACCGAAGGTAGGTAGTGTGGCACTTTCTCCAAGGGGAGATTTAAGAATGCCAAGTGATGCAAGTGTAAGGATCTGGCAGGATGTGCTGGAGAAGATTGAAATCTGAAGATAGATCACAGAGTGTAATGGAAAGGTACGATTTATGATCGGATTTACCTGACATGATAAAAAAGCGGAGAGCTTATGTGTTCTCCGCTTTTTTTACTGCGTCTGTGATGGCCGAAAGGAGTACCTGGGAGGTATATTTCCGGTCTCCTGCATACTGAATGTCCTCCAGGGACTGGCTGGAATAAATCTGGCTTGCCAGGGAATTCAGAACCGGCTCCATGAGAGGGTAGGAAGCTTTTGTTGTTTCGCTTAAGTTTACCAGACGAATGGCTTTGATTTTGTCAGCGTTTACGGTGACTTCCACATCAAAGGTATTATCATTCAGGGTAATGGAAGAGGTGTATACACCCGGTTTGTAGCGGGATTTTTCGCCGGCTGTATGGCTGGCAGTTTTTCCGGGACCGAACATGAAGAAAAGAACGACAGCCAGAACAACAGCGAGAGCCAGAAAGACAGCTGTGTAAATGATCTCTTTCATATGTAGGACGATGATCCTGGTTTTGGAACTCATGGCGCACGCCTCCCGAAGCTTTTTTATATAGTTTATTAAAAGAGAAGAGAATTTATGCCAGAGCGCCCGTTCTATGGGAACAGGATTTGTGGTATGATAGAGATACTTCAGGTGTAAAATGCGCCAGAGCGACCGAAAATCTGCAGGAAAATCAGGAGGAAAAGAATGTCACTACAGTTTATTATAGGAAGTTCCGGAAGTGGAAAGTCCTGTTATGCATATCAGAATATCATAGAACAGGCCGGACTGCATCCGGAGAAGCTTTTCTTTGTGATCGTGCCGGAACAGTTTACCATGCAGACCCAGAAGACACTGGTGGAGATGAGTCCGGGAAAAGGAATCCTGAATATTGATATTTTAAGTTTTGAGCGTCTGGCATACCGCGTGCTGGAGGAAGTTGGCGGAGACAGCCGTACGCTTCTGGAAGAAACCGGTAAGAGCATGGTGCTCCAGAAGATGGTCCAGCAGCATGGAAAGGAGCTTTCCTACCTGGGAGGCCAGATGCGTAAGGCGGGATATCTGGATGAAGTGAAGTCCATTTTGTCAGAATTTATGCAGTACGATATCCGGGACAGTGAAATTCAGGAGATGATCGAGGATTCCAGTGACAGGGCATTACTTCAGATGAAACTGAAAGATGTATCTGTTCTTTACCAGGCATTTACCGGGTATCTGAAGGATCATTATATGACGGGAGAAGAAGTGATGGACGCTCTGGAAAAAGCTCTTCCTTTTTCCAGAAAGATGAAAAACAGCGTTCTTCTTCTGGATGGATACACCGGTTTTACTCCCATCCAGATGCGGGTGGTGGGAGAATTGCTTGCTGTCTGTGAAAAAGTGATGGTAACGGTGACTATGGATGCGGCTGAGAATTTAAGTACCAGAGGGAAGCCCTATCAGCTTTTTTACATGAGCCGTCAGATGATCCACAGACTTTCGGAACTGACCAGGGAGATTGAGGAGCCGGTCCTTTTGAAAGATGTGAAAAAATCCCGGTTTTCCCAGGCGCCTGCACTACATTTCCTGGAAAAAAATATCTTCCGTTACCGGAAAAACGTATATAAAAAGAAACAGGATGAGATTTGTATGTTTTCCGCGACAAGTCCCCTGAAAGAGATGGAAGAAACTGCCCGGCGGATCGCCAGACTTATCCGTGAAAAAGACTGCCGCTACGGTGAGATCGCAGTGATCACCGGTAACCTGGAGGAGTATGGAAATCTTGCAAAGCAGGTATTTGCGGCAGCCGGGATCCCGTATTTTATTGATGAGAAACATACGGTTCTTATGAATCCTTTTGTGGAATATTTCCGGGCAGCTCTTGAGATGGCAGTACAGGATTTTTCCTATGAAAGTGTATTTCGTTATCTCCGATGTGGAATGTCCTGTGTGACCAGGGAAGAAGCAGATCTTCTGGAGAATTATGTGCTGGCACTTGGAATCCGGGGATTTAAGAAATGGGATGAAGTATGGGTGCGCATCTATCGGGGGATGCCTCCGGAAAATATTCAGAGGCTTAATGAGATCCGGGAGCGGTTTGCGGATGAGACCAGGGAGCTGGCGTTAAGTTTTAAAGGCGGGAAGAAGACGGTACGGGAATACTGTACCATTCTCTATGAGTTTGCCCTGAAGAGCCAGGTGCAGCAGAAACTGAAACATCAGGAACTGAAATTTAAGGAACAGGGCGACAAGGCCATGGAGAAGGAGTATGCTCAGATATACGGGATCGTTATGGAACTTCTGGACAACATGGTGGAGATCCTGGGTGAGGAGACAGTGAGCCGCCAGGATTTCCGGCAGCTTCTGGAGACCGGTCTTAACCAGGCCAAGGTGGCGTTGATCCCGCCAAGCATGGATCAGGTACTTGTGGGAGATATGGAGAGAACCAGGCTAAAAGATATCCGGGCGCTGTTTTTTGTTGGAGTCAATGAGGGAAATATCCCCAAGAATACTTCCGGTGGGGGGATTTTAACAGAGCTTGACAGGGAGTTTTTTCAGGATCAGGGGATACAGCTGGCACCTGGTCCGAAAGAACTGATGAATACGCAGAGATTTTATCTCTATCTGAACATGACCAAGCCAAGAGAACTGCTCTGTCTTTCTTTCTGTCAGTCAGACAGTCAGGGAAAAGCTTTAAGCCCGGCCTTTCTTATTAATAATATCCGGGAAATGTTTCCGGAAATGGAAATCCGGCAGTGTGGAGAAGTGCAGGACTCCATGGAGCTTCTGGAACTTCCGGGAATCAGTCTGGATTATCTGCTGAAAGGTCTTGCGGGAGAAGAGTATCGGGATGATGCAGTGTTCCAGGAATTGTACAGCTGGTACCTTCAGAGTCCGGAATATAGGACACTTGTGAAACGGCTGACAGAAGTATCTTTTTCGGAACGTCCATCGGATATGATCGGAAAAACTGTGGCAGGGATTCTTTACGGGGAAGTTTCTCCATACAGTGCTACCCGGCTGGAGCGGTTTGCGGCCTGTGCATTTGCACATTTTCTGCAGTATGGCCTGAAAGTGACAGAACGGGCGGAATATGAATTCCGTGCTATGGATATGGGAAATGTGATGCACATGGCACTGGAAAAATTTGCGGCGGAAGTCCGAAAAGAGGGACTGGACTGGGCGGATCTTACAGAGGAAGAGAGAAACCGTATCATAGATGACTGTCTGGATCAGGTTTCCGCAGATTACGGAAATACAGTTCTCAAAAGCAGTGCAAGGAATGAATATATGATCGAGCGTACCAGACGGATCTTAAGGCGTACGGTGTGGGCATTGCAGGAACAGCTGAAACATGGAGAATTCCGGCCGGAAGGCTTTGAGGTGAAGTTTGAGGGTGGCCGGATCGACCGTGTGGATATTATGGAGGAGCCGGAGAAGAACCGGGTCTATGTAAAGGTCATTGATTATAAGACAGGAAATACTTCCTTTGATATGCTTGCACTGTATCATGGACTGCAGCTTCAGCTGATGATCTATCTGGATGGTGCGCTGAAGGTGGAACAGAGAAAATATCCGGAACGGGAGATCGTTCCTGCAGGAATTTTTTATTATAATGTGAAAGATCCCATGATCCAGGAGAAGATCCATGCGGATGTAGAGCGGGTTCAGGACCAGGTGATGAAAAAACTGAAAATGAACGGTCTGGTCCAGGCGGATGATGATGTAAGCATAAAGATTGATGAAACCCTTGCATCCATACCGGTGTCCAGAAATAAGGACGGAAGTTTCAGCAGGCGGTCTTCGGTGGCATCCAGGCAGCAGTTTAATGCACTGGGGGAATATGTGCGCCGTAAGATCTGCGACATCCGGGAGTCTATTCTGGACGGAAACGCGGCAGTGGCGCCTTATGAGCTTGGAAAAAAGAACGCCTGTACCTATTGTCCGTATATTACAGTGTGCGGATTTGACAGAAAGATACCGGGATATGAGTTTCACAGATTACCATCGTTCTCAGAAAGTGACCTGTGGAAAAAAATCATGAAGGAGGACGAATAAATGGCTGTGAAATGGACGGAAGAACAGGAAAAAGTCATCACGCTCCGGGACAGGAATATTCTGGTCAGTGCGGCAGCCGGTTCCGGTAAAACCGCAGTACTGGTACAGAGGATCTTAAGTAAGATCATGGATCCTGTGAAACCGGTGGATATTGACCGCCTTCTGATCATGACATTTACAAGGGCGGCAGCCGGAGAGATGCGGGAACGTATTGAACGTGCCCTGGATCAGGCACTGGCCGAAGATCCGGATAACGAGCATCTGCAGAGACAGATGACACTGATCCATACTGCACAGATCACGACCATTGACGGATTCTGCTCCTATGTGATCCGGAATTATTTTCATCTGATCGGACTGGACCCGGGTTACAGGACAGCAGATGAGGGAGAATTGAAGCTTTTGCAGGAAGACGTGCTCAAGGAGCTTTTTGAAGATTATTATGCAGAGGGCGATGAGGATTTTACTACTTTTGTGGAATGCTATGC
>OIZE01002057.1_pt1 | contig 11209 bp, 9 predicted proteins | sample 1588421 | NCBI WGS metagenome assembly OIZE01 (sample SAMN03283251) | human gut metagenome | biome: human-associated habitat; material: feces | host: Homo sapiens | place: USA | collected 2013
TCTGGTTGAGCAGCATGGTGTAGGCCACGAATTTGTCGTTGTCGGAAGCTTCCGGATCCTCCAGAATGTGGCGGAGTTGCTCCAGATGGGCCGGGCGCAGGTAGAACGATACGTCGGTATAGGCTTCGCGGGCCAGCAGTTCGATACCTTTGGGATCGACCTTGAGAATGCGGCGTCCGTCGCATTCGACGATCTTGACATACTCTTTGGTCAGCAGACGATATTGCGTCTTGTCACATTCGATCGGGAATGGTTCTTGATAGATGAATTCCGACATGGTGTTGAGGTCTTTATTGTAGCGTTAGAAAAATTGCCAATTATTCGCAAATTTACTAAAATAAAATCAGAATATTCCGTTTGAGCGCTATTTTTTCTCCCGTCTGATTTTTATTCGGGAAAGTGCCTGTTCTTTAGGAAATAATGTTTAATTTTGTAAAGATTGAAACGCATAAATTCTTAAATTATTATATAATTATGGTATCTTATAAAGAATTGGGCCTGGTGAATACCCGCGAGATGTTTGCCAAGGCGATCAAGGGTGGGTATGCCATTCCCGCTTTCAATTTCAATAACATGGAGCAGATGCAGGCCATCGTGCAGGCGTGCGTCGAAACTTCGTCGCCCGTGATTATGCAGGTGTCGTCGGGTGCCCGCAAGTATGCCAATCCGACCATTCTGCGCTACATGGCCCAGGGTGCCGTGGAGTATGCCAAGGAGTTGGGTAAGAACATTCCGATCGTGCTGCATCTGGATCACGGCGATACTTTCGAGCTTTGCAAGGATTGCGTCGATATGGGTTTCTCGTCGGTGATGATCGACGGTTCGCACCTGCCTTACGATGAGAACGTGGCGCTGACGAAGAAGGTCGTGGAGTATGCTCACAAGCACGATGTGACGGTGGAGGGCGAGCTGGGTGTGCTGGCCGGTGTCGAGGACGAGGTTTCGGCCGAACACCATACCTACACCCGTCCCGAAGACGTGGAGGATTTCGTGAAGAAGACCGGTGTGGATTCGCTGGCCATCTCGATCGGCACGTCGCACGGAGCCAATAAGTTCAAGCCCGAGCAGTGCACGCGCAATGCGGACGGCGTGCTCGTGCCGCCCGAACTCCGTTTCGACATCCTGGAGGAGATCGAGAAGCGCATCCCTGGGTTCCCGATCGTGCTGCACGGCTCCTCGTCCGTGCCGCAGGAGTACGTGCATATCATCAATACGCACGGCGGTGCGTTGAAGGATGCCATCGGCATTCCGGAGGAGCAGCTGCGTCGTGCCGCCAAGAGCGCCGTTTGCAAGATCAACATCGACTCGGACAGCCGTCTGGCCATGACGGCCGCCGTGCGTCTGGTGCTGACCGACAAACCCGCAGAGTTCGATCCCCGCAAATACCTGGGGCCGGCCCGCGAGGAGATGAAGAAGCTCTACATGCACAAATGCGAGAAAGTTCTCGGATCGGCCGGCAAGGCGTAGCCGATTCGTGCGGATTGCGATACCGGACCGGGCAAATCGCCCGGTCCGGTTTTTTCTTTCCCGAAATGTGGGTTGCGGTGCGGATTTTGTTCTTCTTTGCATACAATCAATATTCGATGGTTATGAAAAAGTATGAATTGAAGAATAATAAGGCGCTCGGACGTTATGAATTCGATTTGGGCGGTGCTACGGCAGCGGTGGATTACGAGGAGTGCGGTCCCGGGTGTATCGCCGTTACCCATACGGGCGTTCCCGATCGGTTCTGCGGACAGGGTATCGCCTCGCAGTTGACACTGGCGGTGTTGGAAGATTTGAAACGGCAGGGGCTGAAAGTGGTTCCGCTGTGTCGATTCATGGCCCGTTATATTCTGCGGCATCCGGAGTGGAAGCAGATGGTTGCGGACAAGTAGCGGGTGCGACGGCGTTATACCGTTTGCGCCTGGAGATTCGTTTTTGGGTAGGGTCGGTTCCGTGCCGGCCGTTCTTCGGCTATAAGGCACGCGGCCTTTTGCCTGACGGCGAATGGGCGGGAGCCAGGGGGAATGAATGCCGTTTGCCCGGGTTCTGAAGCATGCGGGAGCGTCTTTTGCCGACAGTGGCCGGAAAATATCGTGCCGGACGGTGAATTAGTAGGAGCGAAATTTGGTCGATTGCCGGAAAAATCATTATCTTTGCCCATCCGAGGAGAGGTGCTCGAGTGGTTGAAGAGGCGCGCCTGGAAAGCTCGTATACGTCTAAAGCGTATCAGGGGTTCGAATCCCCTTCTCTCCGCCACAAACGCTGAACTTTATTTTAGGTTCAGCGTTATTTTTTTGACCTGTTTTTCTTAATAAAAGGTGTTGTTTTTCATATATATAATTGTATCGTATGGCAAGATTTGTTGTCAACGGATTTACGGTGAAGAGTTAGCACATACAGTGCATTTACGGTCATTTTTAATAATTTTTTAGCATTTCATATGACATAACCATTCAGCTTTCGGTTATTTATTCAAAAAACTGCCACTAAACCTTTACAAACCCTACAAGATATTGTATTATATTAGTAATTATAAATTACCATGGGGTGTTATGTATGAAACCAAAATATAAAAGAGTATTATTAAAACTTTCAGGCGAATCACTTGCAGGCGAAATGAAACACGGAATTGATTTTGAAACTGTTCTCAAAATCTGCAAGCCTATTAAAGAATGTGTTGACGCAGGCGTAGAAGTCGGCATCGTAGTAGGCGGCGGCAACTTCTGGCGTGGCAGAAGCTCAGGCGAAATGGACAGAACAAGAGCCGACCATATGGGTATGCTTGCAACAACAATCAATGCACTCGGTGTTTGTGATGCACTCGAACAGCTTGGAGTTAATGTTCGTGTACAGACAGCTATCGCTATGCATCAGATTGCAGAACCGTACATCAGAAACAAAGCAGTTCTTCACCTTCAGAAGGGCAGAGTAGTAGTATTCGGTTGCGGAACAGGCAACCCGTTCTTCAGCACAGACACAGCAGCGGCTCTTCGTGCGGCAGAAATTGAGGCTGATATCGTAATGAAGGCTACTATGGTTGACGGTGTATATGACAGCGATCCCAAGAAAAACCCGAATGCAAAGAAGTACGATACAATTTCTTTCCATGATGTTCTCAACAAGGATCTCGCTGTTATGGACAGCACAGCGGCATCGCTTTGCAAGGACAATAATCTTCCGATTCTTGTATTCAGTATTGAAGATCCCGAAAATATCTACAAAGCTGTATGCGGTGAAAACATCGGTACAATCGTAACAGCAAACAACTAATTTGAATTTTTTACTGACTTTTTAACAATAATTATTACACAGGAGGCATAAATATGCAGACACAGTTAAAAAAAGCCGGCGAAAGTATGGACAGACGACTTGAGCATATGCGCACGGAATTTTCAGAAATCAGAGCAGGCAGAGCAAATCCCGCAGTTCTTGATAAGGTAAAGGTTGACTATTACGGCGCACCCACACCCGTAAATCAGCTTGCCGCAGTATCTGTTACAGAGGCAAGAACTCTTACCATTCAGCCATGGGATGCGTCTGTATTAAGACAGATTGAAAAGGCTATCCAGACTTCCGATATCGGCATCAACCCACAGAATGATGGTAAGATTATTCGTCTTATTTTCCCGCCTCTCACAGAGGACAGAAGAAAAGAAATTGTAAAAGATGTTCAGAAGATTGCTGAGGAAACAAAGATTCAGATTCGTAATGTCCGCCGTGAACTTATCGACAAGCTTAAAGCTATGAAGAAGGACGGCGAGCTTACAGAGGACGATCTCAAGCAGGGCGAAAAGAAAGCTCAGGATCTTACAGATAAGTATGTCAAAGAAGTTGAGAGCGTTTCTGCAGTAAAGCAGAAAGAAATTTTGGAGATGTAATATGGCTTTTTTCTCAAAGAAAAAAGATGAGCAGATTGGGGTTACAGACCTCAATCTGCCTTCACATATCGGAATTATTATGGACGGCAACGGCCGTTGGGCAAAGAAAAGAGGACTTCCGAGAAAAGCAGGTCACCGTCAGGGTGCGAAAACTTTCAGAACAATAACAAGATACTGTTCCGATATCGGAATAAAGTACCTTACCGTATATGCTTTTTCAACCGAAAACTGGAAAAGACCGCAGGAGGAAGTTGACGCGCTTATGTCGCTCTTTAAATCATATCTTAATGAAGCACTTGAAGATTTTAAGGATGACAGTATTGTGGTAAAATTCATCGGTGACAAGTCGGGTTTTAATGACGAGCTTCGTGAGCTTATGATTGAAAACGAGGAGAGTTCAAAAGACCGTGACGGTATGGTTCTCAATATAGCTATGAATTACGGCAGTCGTGACGAAATTGTCAGAGCCGTTAGAAACATTTCCGAGGATGTCAGAAACGGAAAAATTTCTTCCGATGACATAACAGAATATCTTTTTTCAAATTATCTTTATACCGCAGGTCAGCCCGATCCCGACCTTATTATCAGACCGAGCGGTGAATACAGAATTTCAAATTTCCTTTTGTGGCAGTCAGCCTACACGGAATTTGTTATAATGAACAAGCTTTGGCCTGATTTTCAGAAATCAGACCTTGACGAAGCGTTAAAAATATACTCCTCCAGAAACAGAAGATATGGTGGAGTCTGATGAGAGTTGATATAAAATGAAATCCCTCAAGCCACGGCTGCTGACAGCCGTAATAGGAATACCAATACTGCTGATCGTTCTGTTTGTTTCGGAACTTTGGCACCCATTTGTAGGCATAGTCATAGGAGTATTATCGGCATTTATGACAGGCGAGTACCTTCATGCAAGAAAGATGCTTTATAAATTTCACCTTTCAATACCTTGTATGCTGTTTGCTTTTCTGCTTTCGGTTTTAGTTACGACAAAGTATCTGTATGTTTTGATTTTTGCTTTTATACTGACAGTCTTTGCCGTAATGATTTTTAAACACCAAAAGACAAACTATGCCGATGTTGCATATTCAGTGTTCGGAACTTTTTTAATTTCTTTTGGAATGAGTGCCGTACCGATTGCCTGTGCATCATCTGTATCAATTACTTTCTGCTATATATGTATTTTCGCATTACCGTGGATGGCAGACGCAGGCGGCTTTTTTATCGGAGCATCGTTCGGCAAGCACAAACTTTGCCCGAAAATCAGCCCTAAAAAGACTGTCGAGGGCGCAATCGGCGGAATACTTTTCTGTGACCTCACAGCAGTAATTATAGGCCTTATATTTCATTTTTGTGTTATGCCTGATGCTAACATCAACTTTTGGGCATTGATTCTTCTCGGTGTAATTGACGCTCCTGTTTCAATTCTCGGTGATTTAAGCTTTTCACTTATCAAAAGAAATTACGGAATCAAGGACTACGGTTCAATTTTCCCCGGTCACGGCGGAATGCTTGACAGGTTTGACAGCATAATATTTACTGCCCCTGTTCTTGTGGCAATCAATCAATTCATACCTTTCATAACAGTGGGGTAAACTAAAATGGTAAATTCACTTTCAATTCTCGGATCGACGGGTTCAATCGGAACTCAGACGCTTGATGTTGCAGATAAACTTAATTTAAAAGTTTCCGCACTCACGGCGTCAACAAATATAAAGCTGCTTGAAGAACAGGTAAGAAAATACAAACCTGAACTTGCAGTAGTTTTTAACGAAGAAAAAGCCAAAGAATTCAAAGATAATATAAAAGATACAAACACCCGTGTTTTAATCGGTATGGACGGACTTATTGAGGCGGCAACGCTTGAAAATGCCGACCTTATTGTAAATTCGGTTGTCGGAATGGTAGGCTTAAAGCCTACACTTGCAGCGGCAAACGCTAAAAAAGATATTGCTTTTGCAAACAAGGAAACGCTTGTAACAGGCGGTAAGCTTGTATGTGATGCGGTAAAGAAGAACGGTGTGAAGCTTCTTCCCGTTGACAGTGAACATTCCGCTATCTTCCAATGTCTGCAGGGAATGCCTGAAAAGAAAATGCTTAAAAAGCTCATTCTTACAGCATCCGGCGGCCCGTTCTTTGGCAAAACAGTCGAAGACTTAAAGAATGTAACAGTTAATGAGGCTCTCAATCATCCAAATTGGAGTATGGGTGCAAAAATAACCATCGACTCTGCTACAATGATGAACAAAGGTCTTGAAATCATTGAGGCGAGATGGCTTTTTGATGTTCAGCCTGAAAACATTGATGTTGTTGTTCATCGTGAAAGTATCATACATTCTCTCATAGAATATGTAGATAATTCCGTAATTGCACAGCTTGGACTCCCCGATATGAGGATTCCGATACAGTATGCAATTACATATCCGGAAAGATATGAGTCACCTGTCGGCGAATTAAGTCTTGCTCAAATCGGCAAAATGACTTTCTTTGAACCTGATTATGATACTTTCAAATGTCTGAGAGCCTGTAAAAAAGCTCTTTCACTCGGAGGCGTTGCAACAGCAATTGCCAACGGTGCTAATGAGGAGGCTAACCGACTTTTCAGAGAAGGTAAAATCACTTTTCTTGAAATCGGTGACCTTGTTATGGGTGCAATTGATAACATAGACAATTTTGAGCCTTTATGCGTTGATGATGTGTTAAAGGCAGACAAACTTGCAAGAGAGTATGTACTCTCTAAGCTATAATTTGCGGTAATATTTTCCACTGCTGTCTTTGCGACGGCAATGAATATTTTGGAGTTGATTTATTTTAATGCAAATTTTAACAGTTGCGGCTCTCATTGTAATAGGAATATTACTTTTTGAGCTTATAATTTTTTCTCACGAATTCGGTCATTTTATTACCGCAAAGCTTTCGGGTGTAAAGGTAAATGAATTTGCACTCGGAATGGGACCGAAAATAATCAGTTTTGTTAAAGGCGAAACAAGGTACTCGCTTCGTCTTTTTCCTATAGGCGGTTACTGTGCCATGGAAGGAGAGGATGAAGACAGTGAAGAAAAAGGTGCTTTTAATAACGCAAAAGTTTGGAAGAGAATGATTATCATAATCGCAGGTGCGGTTATGAATATTCTTCTCGGTTTTGTTATGATGTTTGCCTTTACCGTTCAGGCTGACAGCTACAGTTCAACTACAATATCTCAGTTTCAACCCAATGCATTTACTGCAAACTCAGGTTTACAAACAGGGGATAAGATTGTTGAAGTGAATGGTTATTCAATTTGGAATTCACGAGATTTGCAGTTTGCAATCTCAACTCTTCCATATGAAACAGTAGAAGGCAATACACTTGAGGTATACAAAGAAAGAGCAACATCTGCCGCTTGCGGTGTATATAATAAGTATGCAAAAGACGAGTCTCTTTCAAAGGATGAACTTCAAAAATACTACAATGCTCTTTCGGAGGGTTGTTCAAAAATAAATAAGGCTGCAAGCAAAGACGAGGCTAAAAAACTTCTTGACGAAACTTGCAAGTCAATTTATGCACTTGACAAATCATATGATATTTCAAAGTATAAAACACCCGAAATAGACACAACTACATCAAGACCGAGATTCATGGGTGATGTAAAAGTTGTTCGTGACGGCAAAGAAATAACACTTGAAAATGTACAGTTTTTCACCTATTACGCTGATGAGGATGCCGAAAAGGAAAACAAACCTACTGTAGCATTTGACTTTGCAGTTGAACCGATTGAGAAAAATGTCGGTACTGTTCTCGGTGAAACATTCACACAGACCTGTTCAATGGCAAAAACCGTGTGGACATCTCTGGTGTGGCTTGTTCAGGGCAGATTTACATTCAACGATATGTCAGGTCCTGTTGGTATTGCTACAGCTGTCACTCAGGTTGCATCAATGGGACTTCAAACAGGCTTCGGAGATGCAGTCAATAACATTCTTTTTGTAATGATACTCATTACGGTAAACCTCGGAATTGTAAATATGCTGCCGTTCCCGGCACTTGACGGCGGAAGATTCTTATTTTTGCTGATTGAATGGATATTCAAAAAGCCAATTCCGAGAAAGGCAGAACAGATTGTGAATACAGTCGGTCTTGTTCTGTTGCTTGCATTTATGCTTATTATTTCGGTGAAAGATGTGTTCCAGCTTGTAACGGGAACATTCCCCGGAATGTAGACAAACGGAGGAAATTTTATGGGAAGTAAAATTCAGGTAACTGCCGGCAATGTAAAAATCGGCGGCGGTGCTAAAGTAAGCGTTCAGTCCATGCTCAACATTCCCTCAACCGATATTGAGGGTTCTGTAAGACAGGCAAAAGAGCTTGAAGAGGCCAGTTGCGAAATTATTCGTGCAGCTATTCCTAATAAAGATGCAGTAAAGCTTATTCCTGCCCTCAAAGAGGCTGTAAGCGTACCGATTGTAGCCGATATCCATTTTGACTATAAGCTTGCGCTTGAGGCGTGTGCGGCAGGCATCGACAAAATCCGTATCAATCCGGGTAACATCGGATCAGATGATAGGGTAAAGGCGGTGGCAGACGCTTGCCGACAGCGTGGCATTCCGATTAGAATCGGTGTTAACTCAGGTTCGCTTGAAAAGGAAATTCTTGCAAAATACGGTCATCCCACACCCGAGGCACTTTGCGACAGCGCCTTGTACCATGCATCGCTTCTTGAAAAGTTTGATTTCAACGATATTGTTCTTTCAATGAAAAGTTCAACCGTTTCTACTATGATTAAAGCCTATGAGCTTGCCGCAGAAAGGTGTGACTATCCGCTCCACCTCGGTGTTACAGAGGCTGGAACGGAAAGAATGGGTATTATCAAATCTTCTGCCGGAATCGGTGCATTGCTTCTTCACGGTATAGGCGATACAATCAGAGTTTCACTCACAGCCGATCCTGTAAAGGAAGTTTACGCCGCTCACGATATTCTCAAGGCTCTTGATATTGAGAAAGACGGAGTTCAATTTGTTTCGTGTCCGACTTGCGGAAGAACAAGAATTGACCTTGTGAAGATTGCAAACGAGGTTGAAGATAAGCTCAGAAACTGCAAAAAGAATATCAAAGTAGCGGTAATGGGTTGCGTTGTAAACGGTCCCGGAGAGGCAAGAGAAGCTGATATCGGCATCGCAGGCGGTGACGGTTGCGGTCTTGTATTCAAAAAAGGCGAAATTCTTCGCAAAGTTCCGGAAGATAAACTCGTTGACGCACTTTTGGAAGAAGTAGAAAAATTATAACTCTATCAGCAGTCAAAATACATTTGCTGTAATATGACAGAAGGACATATATGAAAACATTAGGAGAAGTCTTTGACTCCCAATTCGGCATTAAACTGTCGCAACAGATTTCACAGGGAGAACTGACACAACTTAATATTAACAAACAAGCCCGTTTGATTACTTTAGCAGTAAAATTCAACGGGCTCGTTGAGCGTAATACGCTTTTTGACACGGAAAAGCTGATTACCAAGACACTTGCGTACCATACTGTAATCAAACCGCATTTTCCGACAGAGTTGTTTTCTGCTGATTATTTTCCTCAGCTATACGCAGCCGTAAGGCGAGATATTCCGAGTATTAACGGAACTCTCAACAATGCTGAGGTTAGGTTTGAAAACAATACGCTTACGATAAATCTTCTTAACGGCGGAAAAACTCTCCTTGACAGTAAAGGCTTTGACAAAGCACTTATAAAGCTCATTTCGGAAGAATTCAATCTTTGCATTTCCGTTAATTATACCGGAACCTTTGAGGTTGAAGAAAACAGCGAAGAATACAAAGCCGCTATTCAGGATGCTCAGGAGAAAATCAACCGAGAAAATCTTCAGAAAGCCGCTGAATTCTATCAGGAAGAGGTTGAAACAGCAGAAAAAAGAGAAGAAAAACACGCTGAAAACACTGCTGTTGAAATTGAAGTCCGTGAGGGCAAGTTTGCAACACCGCAGATTATTCAGTCCTCAATCCGTCCGTTATACGGTCGTTCAATCAGGGGAAAAATGATTCCCATTTCTTCCATCTCAGGTGATTCGGGAAGAATTGTGGTGTGGGGCGATGTATTTGATATTGAAAAGAAAGTCACTAAAAGCGGTGACAAAAATATTTTCACTATCGACATAACCGATTATACCGGTTCAACAACAGCTAAAGTATTCAATTCAATCAAGGAATCAGCCGTAATTGATAATATCAAAAAAGGCGATACAATCGTTGTTCAGGGTGATGTTGAGTACGATAAATATGCAGGCGAACTTGTTGTAAATGCCCGTTCAATCGGTACGGCTCAAAAAGTAAAAGTAGTTGATAATGCCGAGAAAAAGCGTGTTGAACTCCATATGCATACAAATATGTCGCAGATGGATGCCGTAACATCGGCAGGTGACCTTGTAAACCGTGCTTATCAGTGGGGACACAAAGCCGTTGCAATTACTGACCACGGTGTCGCACAGGCTTTTCCCGACGCAATGAAAGCCGCAGATAAAATCAACAAAGACGAAGAAAAAATTAAAATCATCTACGGTGTTGAGGCATACTTTATGGATGACCTTGTAGAGTCTGTAAAAGGTGATGCCGACACAGGTTTTGACGGCACATTCATCTGCTTTGATATAGAAACAACAGGCCTTTCAGCCGCCCGTGACAAGATTACCGAAATCGGCGCAGTCAAGGTTGAAAACGGTGTCATCACCGATACTTTTTCAACCTTTGCAAATCCCGAAATGCCGATTCCGCAGAAAATCACTCAGCTTACAGGCATTACCGATGATATGGTAAAGGATGCTCCGTCACAGAGCGAGGCGGTCGGTGCATTTCTTGAATTTGCCGGTGACAATGTGCTTGTTGCTCACAATGCTCCCTTTGATACATCCTTCATAGCAAAAGCCTGTGAAGATATGGGCAGGGAATATAACTACACTTCAATCGACACGGTTGCAATTTCAAGAGCGATTCTTACAGATATCAAGAACTGCAAGCTTGATACGGTTGCAAAATTTTTAAGGCTCGGCGACTTCAATCACCACAGAGCAACCGATGATGCCGAAATGCTTGCGAGAATTTTTATAAATCTCTGTCAGCGACTTACAGATGATTACGGTATAACAAAAACAAACGACATTAATACAAAGATAGCAGGCGGAGATTTTAAAAAGCTTCCGACCTATCATCAGATTATTCTTGTAAAGAATAAAACAGGTCTTAAAAATCTTTACAGACTTATTTCTTACAGTCATCTTAATTATTTCTATAAAAAGCCGAGAATTCCGAAAAGCGAGCTTGTGAAGTACAGAGAGGGACTCATAATCGGCTCAGCTTGTTGTGCAGGT
>OIZE01002064.1_pt1 | contig 11177 bp, 7 predicted proteins | sample 1588421 | NCBI WGS metagenome assembly OIZE01 (sample SAMN03283251) | human gut metagenome | biome: human-associated habitat; material: feces | host: Homo sapiens | place: USA | collected 2013
TACTTCGTTCCATATCAAAACTCCTTTAACAATGCTCATTTATGAATATATTATAACACAGACTACTGCAAAATGCAATAGTCTGTGTTTAAATTCTATCAAATATTACGAACCTGTTGTTGTTGCCTGCGTAGAAGATGTAGCTGAAGTATTTGACGAACTTGTCGTAAAATTACGTGAACTTGCTGCCACATTCGTGTACGCAGAATTCGTTTCCTTTTTAATATTACGGAACACACGACGCGGAGATGAATTATAAAAACTGCCACAGCCCGGTGAACGGTCTGCATATGAACCTGAAACAATAGCCAATCCCGTAGTATTTGGATGAAGTGACTTAATAATATCAGGTCCGCAATAAATAAGCGTATGTGCAGTACAGTTTTCGCCCTCAAAAATAATATCGCCCGGCTCAAGAGATTCTTCGCCTGTATAATTTATCTCTTTCCATTTCTCCTTACCTGCATCACTAAGAACATAGCTAAGCTGTACGCCTACATGACCCGGAGGATAACTATCATCAGCCCCCGACCAACGAACAGCGGAGCAAACAGTACGGTCACAAGATTTATAAATATTATCACCCTGTATAACACCGTCATGAACTTGCTTATATAATTCAGTACCATTATTATGCATACCGAGGTCTGTACTATCCCATGCAAATGACGCAGCAGCCGCAGCAATACTTGAATTATTATATACCTGCGTCGTTTCACTACAACCGTCAATTGCATTTGATATAGCATTATTATTACCGTTAACACGAGACGCATTCGCTTGTGCTATAATACTCTGAGCATATTGACTGTCAAGTTGCATAGTATGCAATTCTGTAAAATAATCCTTTGCGGCTCGACGACGTTCTGCCTCAGCAATCGTATTGCCCTCCCAATTATGTAAAAACGCAGTAGCCGCGTCTTCAGGAGTACCATAATCCACACTGCCATAGATATTGTTCATATCAACACTGTATCCGCCGTGTGAATACGGTGTAATAACAAACATTAACTGCAAATCAAAATCATACCATTGTTTGTTATGATTTTGTGCAAAACTGAGCAAATCTGTTGTATTTGGACCTGTAAAACCGCCAAGACCAAGACCCGGATAATATTTACCGTCACTGCCTTTGTATGCACTACGGTTAATAGAAACATTAGCAGATTGGTATGACGGAAAAACCGTATTCAAAGTAAAATCCTGCCAATTTGACATAGCAGCCCGCTTTTGAGGACCAATCTGATACTTTTCATCATAAATAGTTTCAATACTTGTCGGGTCACAACCTGACTCAGCGAACCAGTTACCCAAAATACCTGCTATGTGTTCATTATCATAGCCAAGCTCTTTGAAAACAGACGCTGTCTGCTTTGCATACTGACTTTTAAGAGCCTGAATACGGCTTGAATCATCACTGCTATCATCTGTCTCCCCTGCGTCCTCTAAATTTTGAACATCCTCTTTACAACCCTTATCTGTATCCTCATCACGTTGAGCATTTGATGTAACAGATGTTACAACACCGGCAACTATTGCACCGATTAGAAGCGCAGGACCTGCACAAACAGCAATTGACGTTGCAAGAACTGATATACCAAGAGTTGCAGCTGCATTGACAATAAATGTACCAACTGCGCTGAAAAAGCCTGCAATAGCCGACGCAGCTGCCTGAATGCCATTCATAATCGCCATAAAAAAGGCTTTCATGAACGCAAGTGCCTGAGCCATACCGTACATTTTAAGACCTGTCAACGCACCGTTAACAGCCGCCTGTGCCCGTTTAAAAAACTTCCTTGTCTTTTTAGCAGCCTGACCGACCTTACTGTCATCAACCTTATCTATAACAGCCGCCGCTTCAGGATGGGTAGCTTTAACAATCGCTTTGGCAGCATCTTCCTTGCGGTCTTCAAGTGATTTAGACTCAGGCTTATCTTTGCCCTTATTTGAATCGTTATCGGCAAGTGTATCTTGCGTATTATTGCTATCTCCGTTTGCCGATTTGTCCATCATTTTTTCATCGTCAGACTTCTTATCATCAGAACCTTTGCCTTTATCTGACTTATTCAATGAATCTGAACCGGCAGCATCGTCTTTATTATCTGAACCCTCGGCAGACTCTTTATCGTTTGTTGATGCGTCTTTCTTTTCATCAGACTCATCATTATTTACATCCTGAGCACTATTATCATTTGCTGTTTTAGAACTATCATCAGCTTTATCCGATGCAGACGCTTTTGGCACTGACGCATTCGCCATTCGGCTGTCTCTTTCATCTGCCATATCGCTCACCGTCCTTACTTAGTATGTATATAAAACTGTTGTTGTACCGTCAGTACGAGTCCAACTGTTCGCTGCGTCAATAGTATCAAGCTCCAACATAAGCAATTTTTGCAAATCAGTCGTTTGATACGCCTTTTTCAAATTATAATAATTCTGCCATTCCGTTAACAAATTCTGAATATCTGTATTCAGCTTGGCTTCACGATTGGTTGTGTTCTTACCGGAATCATACTTAAATTCAGTTCCGTTTTTATAATAAAATTTAATATCAGATGTAGTTATCGAATCTGCATCAGATGTTGGCTCAGACGCTTTGTCGTTAAAATACTTAACATAATCGCCGTCAGGACACAAATGCTTCAAATAACCGTCTTTAATTGACGAATCCTGCCAATTAAAATCAAAACCCTGCGGAACAACATAATCTGTATTAAAATAATACATTACATTGTCTTCCTTAACAACTTCATCGGCTGAACTTTTCCACATATCACGGTCACGAACAAGCGTTTCACCGTCTTTTTTAGCAATCACCTTATCGTTGCGGATAACAGCAGGCAAGTCGGGAGCAACAATGTAATTACCGTTTGAATCCTTAGAGTCATTCTCAAGCAACTTCGCATACTTATCTATTTGTGCAAGCGACGCATACATATTTGCCAAATCCGTATTCAAAACCTTACGCTGTTCAGCCTCTTGGTCTTTGATTACCGTTGTATAAAATACATCATACATCGACATTTCTTCCTCATCAAGAAAACTTACAACCTTTGCGTCAGCTCCGCCCGGATTAAAATTAACAGTAAATTGGTCATGACTGTTAAATGACTCATCGCTTGACTTATCAGGTGCTTCAGTAGTATCTTCAACAGATTTGCTCACATAACTACTATTGCTTCGTACAATTAAATGATAAATTTGCTGAGGAAATCCATCGTTATTAACAAAATGAAGTCCCATATAACCGCTTGAACCAAACACATAAATCATCGCTGCAGGCGTTGATTTGAGGCTCTGCAAATTACCTGACAAATCGCACGCTGTCAAAAACAATTGATAATCATTCGCATCCGACGATATCTTAGACACATCCTCAAACTTTAAAAGCAAAAAGAAATCTGTCATATCTTTATTACGATATGCACTTTCAACCGTACCGTTAATACCAGATAACGATGTCGTAAACGACGTTGTATATATAGCTTTATCAGTCATTGTTTCAGCATCTGTTGTAACTTTGGTTATGATAATTGATGTCATAAGCATTGATGTTATAACAGTAAGTACTAAAACAAACACGCCGAAACGCTCTATCGTATGATGAGCGTCAAGCTTAAATTTACTTAAAAAATTATTCACATCAAGTGTGCCCCTTTCAAAAAAAATTGACCCCTGCCACGAGGACAGACATTCTATCCGGCAACAGGAGTCACTAATAATCAATTATGTATTCGCCTTACCACAAGAATTGCATAAGATTAGACAATATAATGGTAGAAGTTCTGCCCGAACTATTGCCCAAATCCTCAATGGTTTTCTTACCGCCGCTGGCAATGCCTGAAACCAATGTCCAACCGCCTGCAGTCAGTGCACCGCCTGCGATAATAAGTGCAACAACAACAAACCAGTTGACCTGAGTTTTACCATGTGCAATAAGACCTTTTGCAAGCTGGTAAATACCAACTACAATCATTGCTACACCCAACAGAATGATAAACAAACCGCCCCAAACTTTTAACTGATTTGTAGAGTTTGTAAGGAATGAGGTAAGGTCCCACGCCATAAGTGTGGATATCAAACCTGTCATAAGAACCGCTCCTTTCAGAATAAATAAAAATTGATTACATAAATCCACAAGATTATACCTGTGGCTATATACATATTATAGTATATAGCCACAAATTTGTCAATACTTTCCGTGGAAAATATTCTCATTTACGAATCAAAAAATTCATCATCATTTTTTGATTTCAAAATCTTTTTCGTCGCTTTGGTCTCTGCTTTAGTAGTTTTCGTATTATGCACACGCTGTCTTGTTTCTCTTACAACATTCACTGTTTCGTCATTAATTTCACGTCTTGTCTGCGATGTTTGACGATGTACATCACTAAGCTTCTTACCTGCATTTGACGCCTTATTGGCTGACGATTTAACAGTATTCGACGCTGTACGCGTACGCTGTCTTGTTTCTCTTGCGACATTTACTGTCTCATCGTTAATCTCACGCCTTGTTTGAGATGTCTGACGATGTGTATCGCCAAGCTTCTTACCAGCCTTTGTGCTCTTATTAGCAGTAGCTTTAGCGTTCTTAGATGATGTACGTGTACGTTGCTTTGTTTCCTCTGCAACATTCACTGTCTCATCATTAATTTCACGTCTTGTCTGCGATATTTGACGGTGTACATCATTAGGCTTTTTGCCTGTACGATTAGCTGTATCAGCAGGCTTAGCATCCTTACGGGCAGTCTTACCGCTTTGCTTACCACGAACATCTGATGTAGCATCTTGTTTACCGGCATCAGGCGACGCCTCAGCATTAACATTTGCCTTAGCACCCTCGCTCTTGGCAGTTTTATACATAGCTGTTGCATTCTTATGATGACCACCCTTGTCATATGCCTGTCCGGCAGCAGCATGAAGCTGTTTAGCCTTTTCGGGATTCTGTTCCATATTCGCTTTCTGCTCAAGAGCAACTGCTTTATCAGTAGCTTTAGTACGAGCTTTTTCTGTTGACGCAGGCTTGATTTCACCGGCAAGACCTTTAGCAATTACAGCGTCTGCAACCGCAGATTTATCAGTCTCTGCAACAACAGCATTATGGGCATTAGCAGAATTTGTCGTATTTGCCGATGTACGGCTTGACGAACCTGAAGACCTACGATGCGATGTACCCGTATCAAGCGATTCAGCAGACATCAATTGTCTGCCGTTATTCTCATCCTCACGAGACTCCTCTCCCGTACCGTCAAACGATGCGGAATCTGTCGTACTCATACCATTGCCGTTAGCGTCACGACTTGATATATGTCTATCACTGCTATTTGACTCAGAATTTTCAGGACCATTCGCATCTTCACTTGCCTGTGCCGCATGTTCTGTACCCGAAGCATCATCCTTATCAGTGTCTTTGTCATTACTCTGTCCACCACCGGCAAGTCTATAACCTACGCCTGCACCGACGCCCTGAGCAAGACCTTTTGCAACAGGATGATTATGTTGCTTTTCAGGAGGAAGACCTCCGCTATTCGTACCAACAAACTTATCGGCAAGCTTAACAGCTGCTTCATCAAGTCCCTTAATAATCTGCTTACGTATTTTAAGAGCATATATTGACATAACAACCATTACAATACTTGACAAAAACAGAAACAAAACAAGCCATAATTCACTCATAAATATCCTCTCCTTTCATCAAGCAAAACCGGCAAGCAAATTCATAATTGCATTTGGCAATACTTTCATGATTTCCATTATCATCATATACAGGAATATCGTTGCTATTGATTCAATTATCATAAGGAACACATATGATATACATTGTGCAATAGCACGCACTGCGCCCATAAAGACAAACGGAATTTTCGTCAAAAGAATAACACCACGTTTAATATTGCCAAACAACATTGCCATAGCATAAAACCAACCTACGATTGTATATGCTAAAAGTGTACAAAATGCATTAACCCAATACATAAAATGCGTAAATCCGCTGCCCACAAGATTTACCGACATATGAGCGTCACGAGTATACATACTCGTAGAGTCATTTGCCGAATAAACTGTAATCGACTGAGGGTCAAATGATGTATTCAAATAATTATACATAGCAAGGTCTGACAAGCCTCGTTTAACTCGGCTTCTTGAACTTGTATTGCCAGCACCGCCGGCTTGTTCAAATATCAAACTCGTATTGCCACTGGCAGTTATATTACCATTTGTCAAGAAATTAAGAGATTCAGGAACAGGGTCCGGATAATTACTCTTATCGCCGTCCCATTTTCCGTCCTTGCTAATCCATTTAACGGCACCGGTATCTGTATTTTCCCAGTCACCGACCGTATCAAGCTCAGCAACAGCATCGCCTATATAACGTCCTGACTTGCCTGATTGAGAAGACCACTCAGACTTAACCAATGACTCAAAGTCGGAACTGTAATAATATGCAGATGTCATATATCTTGCAAGAATATCAAATACTTCAGCATTAACTTTATCAGCATCATAGCCGGTCGCACTATTCAAACCGTCAATAACGGCAGAGTTCCAATTGCCTATTTTGTCTGCATAACCGCTTGAGTTACCAATATCAACATTAACTGATAACGAACCTGACATAACATTGATAGCAGCACATGTGTTTCTTACTTCCCACATACTGTGTTTACTCGGATTACCGCCTTGTATATCATCTGAACCTATAGATTTGAGCGATGATTCACACGCTAATGGTATTGCCAAATTAGTATTTTTCGCCCATGTTTCAAAATCACAGAAACTTTGAGCAACAACTAATGCCGCCGCCGAATTAGACATATCTGTCATGTCTATCAACCAATCAAGCGACGCCGTGTATAATCCTCCGAGTACGGGAACCAACAGCACAATTGATGCTACACGGACAATATACATACGGATTTTATGTTTTGCATTACCTGAACGGAATAGCAACAAACTTGCAATGAGCAATGCAAAAAACAAAGGTATAACAATTGCCCATGATAAATTATAAAAGAAATTTATAACCTTGCCGTATTGCGTAGCAAGATATGACCAACTTGACAAATCCTGTCCGTCCGCCGTAGAACCAAGAGTGCCAAGACCGTTATTACCGTTATTTGCCCAAACAGTTCCGACACGAAGTAAATTAAACGGATTAATAAACTGTAAGGCTTTAAGTATCATATTCATAAGCAACGGCACAGCCATTGATGTTGTGTACAGAAAAATTATCGGACCGCCTGCAATGATACGTATCAGCGAATTACCGTCAGCCGCCGATGTATCAAGTCCCAACGATGTAAGTAAGTAACCATATCGACAATACTGATACAATGCGTTGGTCTTTGTTGACCCGTCAGACGACGTTGCCAAATCTTTAAATGTGTCATATGAATACGAAATTGCCGATTTAGTAAGCATCGACACAAGGAAAAATCCACCTGACTCATCGCCAAGCTTACCTGCGTCAGTATAACCCAAAAACATACCTGCATCACCGGCTTGCATGCCATTTGCAACTGCAAGATAACCTGTCGTCGTATCATTACCGTCATAACCGTCTGGGGCAAGCTTTTTACTCATATAGCCCGCAGCTGACGCTGACAACTCATAAAACGACCACTTCTGGTCATCATATGCCTTAACAGTTGTTGTATAAACAAAAAATCCACCGATTGCAATTACAAGAGACATACCAAGCATTGCAAGTCCAATTAAATGTCGTTTGACAAATCCAACCATACTTATCTGTCCCCCTTCTTCGGCAAATGTAATGTGAGTTCCTGTTGGAACACAACATTATCAAAATCTCGGCGAATATAACATACAGAATCAGACTTATTCGTAATCAGACTTGCAAGGTCTGCAGGAATAGCCTGACCGAGAGCTTTCTGATAATCACTGATTGTCGTATCAGTCATATTACCGAGAATTGTATAATCGGCTTTATCGAACTCATTGAACGACTTATCAGAAAGCATTTTATCAACATCATTATACAAATAACAAACACGACCGCCCTTTTCATATAAAGATGCAAACTGTTGGTTAATATATGTCTTAACACCGTCGTCAATTCGTTCGGCTCCGTGAATTATGACAGTATCACCTTCGCCGAGATTACCTACGGCAAAACCGATAATATTAACAAGCTGTGCCATTGCAACGCCTTTACCGCGTCGCATAAGTGCTGAAAAATCATAAATAACACGCTTACCGTTCTTTGCTCCGTCAATAACCGAGTTAGTCGTAGTATTAAACAAGTCACCGTTATTTGAAAGCAAATTTGCAAATGTCGTTGACAAAACTTTCATAGCATGAACCGCTTCTGAATCTTTTGCCGACGCACTGAGCAATGCTTTATATTCCATATTGAGATATGTACAGAACATCTCAAGCTTAGGTACTTCCTCATGAGGAATACCGACTATTCTCAGCTTACTACGATTTCTACCGGCATTCTCATACCACATTCGGTTATCAATATAAAACTTAGTCGCTATGGACTCAAGCTCACCTCGGATAATCGAACGGTCTGAATCGGTAGTCTCGTATGCCTGTTCTGCCATAAGAATTAACTTTTGCATTTGCGACGGGAAAATAGACAATTCGTCCTTCGTTTCACCGAACATCTCAAACATATTAACATCACCATGAGACATATTAACACGGTATGTAATATTGGGAAACTTCGGTCCGAGCATATTAAGATTAGCACCGTCCAAAATAATATGAACAACCTTACCTCTATTAATGAGACACGCCTGAGATATTTTTGACCCCCATGTATCTGATACATATACACGAGCATTGCCGAATGAATGGTCAAAATTCTCGTTTGCAATTACAATATGATGTGAATACTTATTCACATCAAACAGTACGGCTGAGTTATTAACATCGCCGACCATATAACCAATGTATTCGCCTGTCGGGTCTTCAAGACCGTGTGTAACAAGCGAATACATTCCTGCAAACTCGGTACTCGTAAAATAAAAACCGTGACCGAGTGTCTTTTCATTCTTGGCAAACAATCGGCTGAGTTCATTTCTTTGCTCACCGGGATACGCTGCAACAGAAACCGAACCAAACAAGTCAATATACGAACGCGAAATCTTATCAATCGCTTTATCAAGCGATTCAAGCGTCGGAGCTTTAACCTGCAGTTTCCACTTAGAACAAACATACGCAGCTCCGTCCTGAATTTCCTGTGCAATCACTTGCAAATCCTGTGTACGACGGGATGCCTTACCTTTAGATGTATTAGAACCTGATGACTGTTGCTCATTCTCATTCATATTAGCAACGCCTTCTGCTTTCGTCTGATGGTCACGAAGCCATCCTTCAGTCATACGGCGGTCTTGCTGAAAAAGCACAATAGACACATCACGGTCAAGACCTCCGGGAATTTTATTTACGCCCCAGAACGGTCCGAAATCATCATTCGCTCCCTCAATATGAAAGAACGAAAGAATAGTCGCAAAACCGTCATCAACTTCATAGTAATCACTATGAAAAACATACCGTTCATTCGGCTTGATGTCACACAAATAAGGATATGATGCCAATGTGCCGTCAAGATGTGCTTCATCTTTTTTCTTTTTATTAAAAACGCCCATTACAATCACTCCTTCCGATAGATTTTACATAATACTTCGTCAATATCTTTCTTATTGACAAGCGGCACACACTGTTTTATCATCCTGCTTGAGTTTTCAACCTCAGACTGAATAACTGCTCTGCCGCGAAGTAAAGCCTCTTTATTATCAGCTTTGACAACAAGATATTGATGTATAGACTTATAAGCACCGCCAACCTCATCACGCAAAACCCTAAACTCTGTATTTACAAGCTCCTTGAGTTCAGGTTCACTATCGTCCAAATTATCATATAATTTTTTCAGATGTGACACCTGATGAAAAACTTTCTGCGGTTCCTTTGTTGTAATCCATATAAGCTCAACATCAGTCGGCAGCTTACGATAAAAATTATCAACACGATTAAGAATAGCTGTCTTATCGTCATCGAAAAGTAAGATACTTGCCGAGCCGACAACTCGATACATATAGCCATACGTACCGTCATTAAATGATATCAAGCCCTTTTTTCCGACTTCATCATTTTGACCGCATATACCAAAGAAACTGTCAGCTTTATTCGTCTTACGAGTATAAATCTGACGAGCCTTTTTCGGCAGATATGTCAAGAGCGACGGTATCATCTGAATTTGTAAGCGACCGGTCTTATCATTCTTCACGAGCAAGACAGTCCACAAAATCCAAACAATAGTGAAAATAATCTTTTGTGCCACCGTACCCTGTGCAACAAAACTCTCGAAAAGCATATACACGAGTCCGAATATTGACAAAAGATATGCAAGCAGCTTTTTGACTGTAAAAATATGCGATATTGAGCCATCCTTATTGGCTAAATTGATATTCATAGTCAAATAACCTGCGTCAAGCGACGCCGGTATTTTGTAAACTCGTTTTGCCATCAGCCTCTCTCCTTTCTGTTAAAAGATATAACTTTAATCAATTAAACTCAGGGATAATACCCATACGACCGTATTTATTTTTACCGAAATGAACTTTTGCTGAAAAAGTATTACCTGCCTTAGACACGGCATCTTCAATAAAAACCGACTGACCCAGTTCGAGCATATTCTTCTCATCTTCCGTAAACTTATGCTGACGCCACTCATCGGGAACAACATCGTCACGGAGGGCAAATCCTACGAACTTATGTCCGTTATATGTCTGTTCGGCAAGCGAACCTGCGGCGTCAAATGTTCCGCCGTCCTTTTTTCTAAGTCCTGTAAGACGAAGAATCTCACCTCTACAAAGAGCCTCACATTCATCATCGGTAAAACGATGACCAGCCCATATACGGGTAAAACTTACCGACTTACCGTTCCATGTACCTGTGTATTTTTCTTTCGTTTCATATGTTGCCATGCTACCGCCTGACTCCTTTCTGAATTTCATACCGTTAGCTTTCATAACGGCTATATCATCTCTGATAAGCTGTCTGATATTCATCAGACATTTATCAGGATTTAATTTACCTTCTGCAATGCCTCGCATATCTGCCATTACCTGTTCTGTAATTTTCCAGAAATATTTCTGAAACAGCTTTGCATAGTGCATGGCAAAATATTCCGCCAATGGCTGTAT
>OIZE01002066.1_pt1 | contig 11155 bp, 7 predicted proteins | sample 1588421 | NCBI WGS metagenome assembly OIZE01 (sample SAMN03283251) | human gut metagenome | biome: human-associated habitat; material: feces | host: Homo sapiens | place: USA | collected 2013
GGCAGGGTGCAATTCCCTACCGGCGGTAAAAGTCAGCGACCCTCCAGTATCTTAAAGCGCGAAGTGCCGAAAGATACAAAAGGCTGATATGGTGCAATTCCATGACCGACGGTAACAGTCCGGATGAGAGAAGAAACTTTGATGCTGTTCATGCGTTTCTCGCATGAAAATTTGTTTGCGCATGCAATGCCCCTTGGAATGTGTTCCGAGGGCTTTTTTATTGCAAAAATGCAGTGTCAATCGCAAGTCTTAAGAAGAATCCAATCAGAAAAATTGGAGGAATGAAACATGAAAACGAAATTCAAAACCAGAGATTTAACCATGATTGCCATGATGGGTGCCATCTGCTGCATCCTGCTGCATATTGATTTCCCGCTTCCCTTCCTGCCCCCCTTCATGAATTTTGATCTGGCAGGTCTGGTAGAAATCATCGGCGGCTTTGCCATGGGGCCTTTGCAGGCAGTCTGCATCATTCTGGTAAAAATCCTGCTGAAGCTGGCAACCGAGGGTACCTCCTCCGCATTTACGGGCGAGCTGCAGAATTTCCTGCTCAGCTGTGCGTATGTGCTGCCTCCCGTTATCATGTATCACCAGAAAAAATCTAAAAGAACCGCAATCATCGGTATGGCAATCAGCTCTGTCTTCACAGGCATCGTTGCCATCTTTACCAACCTATATATCATCATTCCCTTCTATATGGCACTGATGGGACAGGATATGAGCTATTTCGTAGCCATGTGTACCGAGGTCAACCCTCTGATTTCCAATGTATTCACACTGGCAATCCTTGGGATTCTGCCCTTCAACCTGATTAAATGCGGCATCAACTCCGTTGGCGCAATGCTGCTGTATAAGCACTTAAGCCCCATCATCCACGGCAATGCCTCTGCAAAAAATAAAAAGGCAAGCACCATAAAGAAAGCTGACGAAACAAAAATCTGAGTATAAAAAGCACGGAGAAGTAAAGGAGAAACCGAAATGAAATTCAGCTTAGACAAAAACCTTACCTTTGAACAGGCAAAAGCCCTTTTCTTTGAACAGCTGGGCGATTGGAAGATTATGGCGCTTGCCAGCAGCGTAAACGATTACGTTATGGTGCGCAACGTCAGCTGCCTGTTCTACAATGACAAAATCTATTTCAAAACAGACAAGGACTTCCGCAAAACAAAGCAGCTTTACGAAAACCCCAATGTTGCCCTCTGCTATGGCGGCATTCAGGTGGAAGGGACTGCGAAAAACTGCGGTCTGGTTGTAGATGAGCCCGGCAGAGTGTTTGAAGGCCTTTATAAAAAGCACCTCTGGGGCAGCTACAATAAATACAGCCACGAGGATTCCGAAATCATCATTGAGGTAACCCCGAAATTCGTTGAAGTCTGGGATACCAGCGAGGATAACTACGCGTATCAGATTTTCATCGACTTCGATAAAAAAGAGGTTACGGTAAAGCCTTACGATAAGAAATAATTCCCGAAATCCATTGTATTATTTCCCCTATAGAAAAAAAGAGCATCTGTTCTCCGCAGATGTTCTTTTTTTTGTCCATATAGTAATTTTATGATATAATTCATTTATAAAAAATTCCGAAAAGGAGGAGAAGCCTTGCAGAAGCTGAATATTGCCATTCCGCAGGACGCGGTCTGGATTCTGAATAAACTGAATGAGGGCGGTCATGAGGCGTATATCGTCGGGGGCTGTGTCCGCGATTCCATTCTGGGGCGCATACCGCAGGATTGGGATATCACCACCTCCGCCCTGCCCGAGGAAACCAAGACCATCTTCGACCATACCTTTGATACGGGCATCAAGCATGGCACCATTACCGTCGTCCTGCATCATGAAAATTATGAGGTCACAACCTATCGCATCGATGGCGAATATGCCGACTGCCGCCATCCGGACGAGGTCTCCTTCACCAAAAAGCTGAATGAGGATTTGCTCCGCCGCGATTTTACCATGAACGCCATTGCCTATCACCCCAAGGAGGGCTTTCGCGACCCCTTCCATGGGCAGGAGGATATTGCCGCAGGCATCATTCGCGGCGTAGGTGAGCCGGCAAGGCGCTTTCAGGAGGATGCCCTGCGGATGCTGCGCTGTGTGCGCTTTTCCGCGCAGCTTGGCTTTGCGATTGACCCCGAAACATGGGCGGCGCTCTGCGCCAATACGGCGCTGATTCAGAAAATCAGTGCGGAGCGAATTCGTGAAGAGCTGCAAAAGCTCTGGCTTGCGCCCTTTGCGAATAAAATGCCCCTGCTCTGGGAAAGCGGTCTGCTCGCACAGATAGATGCGACCCTTTCCGCAAGCCTTATCGCAAACAGCCAGACCCTTTTGGAGGAAATTTCCCTTTGCCCGAAGGATAATATTCTGCGGTGGTGCATTGTTTTGCAGCATTACCCCATCGGCGAGGTGAAGGGCTTTTTAAAAGGTATGCGGCTCGATAACCACTCCCTCAAGCGGATTTCCCTGCTTCTGGAGGAGCTGTCCGCGGATTTGCCGACAGAGCCCTATCCGCTCCGCAAAAAGCTCAGCACCATCGGGCAGGAGGCAACAGAGCAGCTTCTGCTTCTGCAAAGCATCCTGCGCCCTGCCTCTCCCCACGCCGAGACAAAAGCCGCCTTGGAAAAAATCCTTGCGGCAGGGGATTGTCTTTCTCTGAAAACGCTTGCCCTAACGGGACAGGACTTGATGGCACTCGGTGCGCCGCACGGCAAAATCCTAGGCACTATCCTTGCGGAGCTACTGGATATCGTTCTGCATGCGCCCGAAAAAAACACAAAAGAAACGCTGACAGCACTTGCACTTGCGCTGTTGGAAGAATTATAAGGAGGAAACAACCATGATTAGCGAAAAAGGATTTGTTCTGGAAAACGGGACGGAGCTGCCCTTTCTGGGTTTTGGCACCTGGCTTGTAAAGGAGGAAAAAATCATTCTGGATGCCTTGGCATCCGGCTACCGCCATATCGACACCGCCAGAAGATACGAAAACGAAAAAATGGTCGGCAACGCCCTGCGGCAGTGCGGCATCCCTCGCAGAGAGCTGTTCCTGACCTCTAAGGTCTGGAAAACGGACTTGGGCTATGATAAGACCATGGCAAGCTTTGAAGCCTCCCTCAAGGATTTGCAGGTGCAGTATCTGGATTTGTTCCTCATTCATTGGCCCCTGCCCTTCCCCGGCGCAGATTGGAAGCCGCTGGTAACGGAAAGCTGGCGTGCTTTGGAGCGGCTCTATGATGAAGGGGCCGTGCGTGCCATCGGTGTCTGCAATTTTCTGCCGCAGCACCTCCTGCACGTTCTGAAAAACGCCAATACCGCCCCCATGATTGATCAGTTTGAATTCCACCCCGGCTATCCGCAGTATGAAACATTACAGTTCTGCCAGAGCCGCGGCATACAGGCGGAGGCATGGAGTCCCCTTGGCAGAGGGCGGCTTCTGGAGGACCCTCTGGTTATGGAGCTTGCGAAGAAATACGGCAAAAGTCCGGCGCAAATCTGTCTGCGCTTCTGCCTGCAAAATAACGTCCTGCCCCTGCCGAAATCCTCCGCACCGGAGCGCATGAAGGCAAACCTCGATATCTTCGATTTCGAGATAGAGCAGGAGGATATCTATCGTCTGCTGACCATGCCCCAGACAGGCTGGTCGGGGCTTCATCCGGAGCATTTTGAATAAAGTCGAAAGCAGGCCTTCGACTTATTTAGGCAGAAGAATAACCTGATAGCGATTGTTCGATCCATACAAAATCACTCGAAATTATTTGCAGCCGCTTGACTTGGTATTTCCCTTATAATAAAATAAAAATTGTCAAAAAACAGCAAATTTTATCGAAAATCATTCATAGCAGAAAGGAAGGAATCTCATGAAAACACGCATACTCTCTTATCTTTTGGTGTTTTCCATGATACTCGCCCTTTTGCCTGCTTCCGCATTGGCAGAAGAGGAAAGTACCACAACGCCGCACATCACCGCCACAGTGGAACACGCTTTGGACAGCGGCGGAGCGGAAACGGGGCAGATTACAGCGCAAATCGAAGCCTATCTGACGGATACGGATAACCAATCCCGCACCGTTACGCCCTGCGATATCATCTTCTTGATAGAGCAATCCACCTTTATGAATACGCAAAACAATACAACGCAGTATGGGCAGGAGCGAGCGGATATTCTCAAGTCCATGGAAAATCTGCTGCAAAATCTTCCTGCCCCCACCACAGGCGAACATCGGGTGGCAATCGCAGGCTTTGGGCGTATCAATAACAGCGGCTCATCCGATTCATACATCGAAAGTCAGCACCCCGGCGCAAGGCTAACTACAGACCAAAACCCCAGCTTGAACACAGGCTATTATACCCATGGCACAGATGGATCACCTGTATTCCATTCCCAAAGCGGTTGGACAGAATGGAGCAGAATCCCAAATAACGACGATACAACCCTGCCGCAGATGCCGGATGGCTATCTTGCCAATGAAAACTATGATGATGTTTTTATGAGCATTGACGCGGCAAAGGCTGTCATTGATGTTGATAAAATGGTATCTTGGCACGCAGGTGCCTCCCGTATGGATGCAGGTCTGCAAATCACAGAGCAGTTGGCAAAAATTGCACAAGCACACAAAGCAAACAGCAAGGACCGCAACCTTATCATCTTTGTTGCCGCCAGCTCTCTGCCCTATCAGAACGGCATAGGCGTTCAGAGTCTCCGCTCTGAGGCGGCACAGGCAGCGGCAACGGAATTGAAAAATAATTATAACGCCACCATCTTCGGCTTTGGCGACTTCCGTCCGCTGACCTTGCAAAGCGGAATGTCCTCAGAGGATCAGCGTACACAATTCAATGAAACCATGACCGGAATCTGCGGCAATTCCAACACACTGGATGGCACACCCTATTTCAAGGGCTTGAGCCAAGTGCATGATATTAATGAGGCGCTCAATGAACTGCTGATTCAGATTGACGCAAATGTCAATCCAAATGCGAAAAGCCTGAATATCAATGTGGATAACTTCCAAGAAAAATCCACAGCGCATACCTCTCATACTTGGAAGGAATTGAAAGGGAAACACCATATTCTTACAAGCAGTGCCATCAACGAAACTGCCTCTGTGGATTATTACCGCTTTACGGGGTATGATGCAAACGGCAATCCGCAATTTGACGCAACCCCCTTTCTGCGCATCGAGCGGAGCCTTTCCGATATCGGCAGTGGCGACAGTATTCAAACGGCACTCAGCCTTCAGCCGATTCCCCCTGTAGGCACAGAAGGGACTGCCTACGGCGTAAAAGCAGTCATTACCATTACCGATCCCGTCTGTGTGGACTATAAATGGGCAGGGCGTTGGACACCGGATTTCAATCCGCCCGACCACGAGCACGCCGCGCGTGGTGTGAAGCACAGCCCCACAAATCCGGAACAAAATGAAACCACAAGCGACACCATGAAATTAAAATTTGACGGTTGGTATCGTCTTTGGGATGACAGCATTGACCATGAGGGAAACGGAAAGAAAACTTGGACGTATGACGGAAAAAAATACGTTGCCTATCAGGATACCGTATATGATGCCTTCGGCAGTGATTTCACCCTGTATGGGCGTTGGATTCCTTCCATTGATGTAAATTTCCAATGGATTGGCTCTGTCATCCCCGAAGGCACAGAGTTGCCTTCCACCGTTTCCCTTCCACTGAGCGACAGCGGAACCGCCTCCTTTACCCCCACCGTACCATCCCAAGAGGGGTATGAATTTGACGGCTGGTATAAGGATTCCGCCTGCACAGAGCGTTATGGCGAAAACGGCGAAAACCTAACAGAGAATACCACCCTTTACGGCAGTTGGACGAGAATCGGCACAAAAGAGGTTACCTTTACCGTTGTAAACGGCGGTTGGAATGCGGCAAGCAATTGGTACAAAAACACAACCCAAACGAATGATACGAAAACCTTGACCATTGAGGTTCCTCTGCGCAACGGCAAAGGCACGCTGACACCCGATTTGGTTCCTCATGTAGATAATCTGGATATGAAACCCGCAAAAGGCTACAAAGCACCCGGCACTTGGGGGAACAACGCCCCCGATACCAATGCGGATGCCATCACCGAGGACGGCACCTATGCGTATACCTATACCTTCCCCGAAGCGGATACCTATACGATTACCTATCGTTGGGTAGGCACAGAGGTACCTAAGGATGTGAGCCTGCCTGCACAGCAGACAGAACAAGAAAGCAGTGCCGGCAAAAATCCGACCTTTGAGATTGCAACCGTAACCTCTGCTGATAAAAAATGGAGCTTTAGCGGTTGGTATACAAACGAAGCATTAGCCGGCACAGCAATTAGCGACAGGTATACCTTCCCTGAAGACAACGCAAATGACACAAAAAACCTCACGCTTTACGGCAAATGGACACATGACCCCTGCACCGTAACCTTCTATGCGGACTACTTCCAGCCTGCACAGGGGCATTTTAATACAGATGATTACTCAATAAGCTATACCGTTCCTTACGGCTCTACACTTACCAAGGAACAGGATACCGTTCCCACACCCGTCACAGAGCTTGCACACACCTGCTACTTCGAGGGTTGGGGGGATGATTATAAAACATCTCTCCTCGATACAGAGGAAGAGCAGGAGAATACAGAGGGAGAGCAGGAGAATACACAGGATGCAGAGGACGCAGACGAGCCTGCGACCCATGCGGCGGATTCCTCTGCCGCCACAGGCACCTTCTACACCAGTAAGGCAATTCAGGATATGACGATAAAGTCTGACTTGAATTTCGTGGCGCAATGGTGGCCCATTGTTACCTTTAATGCCAACGGCGGCGATTGGGAGCTTATGGAGGACAGACCTACCGAACGCTACGTCCCCGTACCTGCAAACAGCGACCATATTGATGCCCTGCGTCCCCCCGCAAGGGAAGGCTACACCTTCCTTGGATGGTATGACAGTGCAGAAAATACTTCCGGAGAACCCATTGATTTTAGAACCAGAACCTTCAAGGGTGCGGCAACCGTTTATGCACACTGGGCAAAAAATGCCACCGTCACCTTCAAAATCGTAAACGGCTATTGGTCGGGCAATACCGCAGAGGATAAAACGGTTACCGTTGTGCTGCATCCGCAGGCAAATGGTTCTGCAAGCGGCACATTGGATGCAAGCCATGTTCCCGCCATTATGATTCCTGCCGCAGGCTATGAAAACACCCCCGGTCATTGGGATGTGACACCAAATACCGAAGAAAACGGCATCAGCGGTGATGTCACCTACACCTATATCTTTGGCAAAAAGCACCACAGCAGCAGCAGCAAAGACGAAAACAAGGACAAGGATAACAACAAAGAAAATAACAAAGAAAATAACAAAGACAACAATACCGGCGAAACCACGCCGACAAAGGTTCCCGATTTGCTCAACGGCAGCAATCATTTTGCTTATGTTGTAGGCTATAAAGACGGCAACGTAAGGCCGCAGGGCAACATCACCCGTGCGGAAACCGCCGCTATCTTCTTCCGCCTGCTGAAGGAGGAGGTGCGCAGCGAAAACCTCAGCAAGCACAACGATTTTGCCGATGTAACAGAGGACAGCTGGTACAACACAGCAGTTTCCACCATGGCAGGCATGAATATTCTCAAGGGCCGCACAGCGAACAGCTTTGCACCGCAGGCCCCCATCACCCGTGCGGAATTTGCCGCCATCTGCGCCCGCTTTGACAGCGGCAGAGCAGAGGAAAACAGCGGCTTTACGGATATTTCCGGCCATTGGGCGGAAAAGGAAATTGAGCGTGCCGCCACCCTTGGCTGGGTAAGCGGCTATACGGACGGCAGCTTCCACCCCGATGCCCCGATTACAAGAGCAGAGGCAATGACACTGATTAACCGTGTGCTTTGCCGTATGCCCGAAACAAAGGCCGACCTTTTGGACAGCATGACCAAATGGCCCGATAATCAGCCCGGCGCATGGTATTATCTGGCTGTGCAGGAGGCAACCAACAGCCACACCTATGAGCAGAAGGATTCCAAGTATGAAACATGGACAGCACTGACCGCAGAGCCGGATTGGAGCAAATATTAAACGAAAGCAATCAAAAAGGCTGTCATTCCAGTAAAAGGGATGACAGCCTTTTTCTTTTCTTTAAACTTCTTCTTTTCTTTAAAACAGAAGATTTAATTCCGTTTTCGCCTTCTCAATATCCTGCAAAATCGTCTTTTGCTTTTCATCAAACAGCAGCTCCGCGTTATACCGATAATATTTCTCCGAGCCATTCTCGCTGATGAATTTCACGCTATAGAAGTTCGTGGTCAGCTCCGTAATGAAGATAACCATCTCCTGCCCTGCGCCGAAGGCTTCCTCCAAAAATGCGAAGGCATTGTCCAGCATCGCAGACGCATCCGCAATGGCGTTTTCCCGCCCTTCCGCCTCTTTTGCGAAAAGTCCCTTCACCAGCGCAAACGTATCCTCTTTTTCCCGACAGCCGTTCCGCTTGCCCTCCGCAAGGAAGAAATGCAGCCGCTCCAATTCACGCATGCAGGCATGCTCCGCCGTTTTCTCCAGAAGTCCCGCCTTCCGTTCCTTCGCAAAGGCGGCTTCTCTTTCCTCCACCAGTCCTGTAAAGAGGTTCTCCCAAGGCGTTTCCTTGCAATAGGGGCTGTTGAACCTCTCCTTCAGCTCCAGCAATGCCCCATGCAGTCCCGTTACGGTCAAATCCGCCTCGTATGCCCCACGGAAGCCCTCGGAAAGCCTACTCAGCAAAAGTCCCATCACGCTCAGTCGCTCGTCAAACGGTGCATCCTGCAGCTTTGTCACCGCCTGCTTGGTATATTTCCCCTGCAAAATATCGTCCACGCGGTAATCGGTGCGATATTTGCGGTACAAATCCAGATAATTCGCAAAATCCTTTGCAATCCTGCGGTGCTGCAAGTACTGATAAATCAGCCCCTCCTCTACAGGCAGATTCATATCCTCATACACCTTCAGGATGGTAGAAAGATCCTCCCATCCTCTCGCCGTCACAAACCGCTTGCCATCCACCGTTGTCTCCATGGCATAAAAATGATCCTTGCGAATTTCCAGATAGGACAGAATCGCCCCATGGATGCCCTGCTGATAGGCATATTCCTTCCAGACGGAAAAATCAGGCTCTACGTCGATTTTCTTCACACGGTCAAGCGTTACCACGTCAAATTCGCGCACGCTTTTGTTGTATTCGGGAGGATTGCCTGCCGCGGCAATCAGCCAGCCCTCCGGCACCTTATGCGCCCCAAAGGTCTTGCACTGCAAAAATTGGAGCATGGCAGGCGCAAGCGTTTCGGAGGCACAGTTGATTTCATCAATAAACAAAATCCCCTCCTGCAAGCCGGTTTCCTCCATTTTATCATAAACCGATGCAATAATTTCGCTCATGGTGTATTCCGTTACGGTATATTCCTTCCCGCCGTATTCCTTCTTGCTGATAAAGGGCAGCCCGATGGCAGACTGACGCGTATGGTGCGTAATGCTGTAGGATACCAGTGCCACGCCGCACTCCCTCGCCACCTGCTCCATCACGGCGGTTTTTCCGATACCGGGCGCGCCCATCAGCAGAACGGGTCTTTGTCTGACCGCAGGAATACGGTATTCCCCAAACTCGTCCTTCGCCAGATACGCCTGAATGGCATATTTGATTTCTTCCTTCGCTTTTTTAATATTCATGCTATCCTCCTAACGCCCATGAGACGGCAGTCCCAAGGACAAATCCTCTTTCCCCAGTATCAGCTTCATCGCCCATGGCGGCACGCCGACATCCGTATAATCCTCATGATAGAACACAAAGGCGGCATCATAAGGCGGTCTGCGCTTGGGGAAGGTGCCGTAGCCGTCTGTGAAATAAATCAGACCCTTTAGGTTCTGAAACGCCCTTTCGGCAATCAATTGATCAACGTATTGGAACACAGGGCGGAAATCCGTACCGCCGCTCCCTCTCAGCTCAAAGTCCTCCATAAACTGCGCCAGTTCTTCCTTGGAGGTGATCCTTTTATCCATCTGCACCGCCGCATCGCACTGTATGATATGCACGTTCATTTTATGGAAAAAGCTTTCACTGCTCGAAAGAATCGCGTAGGTTTCCTCTAAGAACCGCTTCACCGTTTCCCCCTCGCAGGATTCGGAGGTATCAATGGCAATCACCAGCTCCTCCACCTTCTTCACTTCCTTATATTCCAGTGCTTCAATCAACGGCAGATTGCCGTACATCTGCAAGCCATAGGTATAGAAGATAAAATCGAAGGCATCATCATCCACGCGCATATCCTCCTTGAGCGTCACGAATTTCTGCAAAAACTGCCGATAATCGTAGCGTTCCCTGTTCTCGACCTTCAGATATTGCAGAAGTTCCCCTGCCTCTGCGCCCATATCCTTGGAGAAGGTTTCAAGGTTCGTTTCGGTCTTTTCCCCGATTTCTGTCCATTTTTCCTCCAGCTGCTGCTGTTTTTCGTCCTGTTCCTCCTGCTCCTGCTGTTGGTCGTTGCTGTTATCTTGGTTATCTCCGTCCTTGTTATTCTCGTCCTCGTCATCCTTCTGATGCTCCCAGAAGACATGGTCGTCTACCCAGAATTCCAGCTGTAGCTTACCGAATTCCTGCAAGGAAAGCTTTTTTTCTTCCAGCACGCGATAAATACCCTCGGCGGAAAGCACCTTCAATTCTCTGCGGAGCATATCGTACATTTCGTTTCGTTTATCGGAGACAACGAGCCGCACCGCCTTCACCGACAGCGAATCCACGATAGATTCCACCGCGATATCGCAGGCGAGGTGCCAGAGCTCCTCATCCCGATGGTTCAGATGGAAGGGATGGCGGAACAGGCAATGCAGAACCATGTGCAGATAGGCGCGATTGACAAGCACGCGGTCGCTCAGATAGCGCTGTACGAGGTAGCGCGGGTTAAACAATATCTTTTCGCCGTCTGTCCCGACGTACAATGAGGAAAGGTTCATTTCGTACCTAAGACCGCTGAGTGCCAAATCAAGAAAGCGCATGGAAAGGTAAAGCTCGTTACGCGATGCGCTTAAAATATCCGTACCGATACGGATGAGGTTTTGATGTGTTTCGTTCATGCCTTCTCACCTCCTATAATCCTAAAACCGTGGGACGCTGTCCCACACCCTGACAGGGGAATGATTCCCCT
>OIZE01002079.1_pt1 | contig 11091 bp, 10 predicted proteins | sample 1588421 | NCBI WGS metagenome assembly OIZE01 (sample SAMN03283251) | human gut metagenome | biome: human-associated habitat; material: feces | host: Homo sapiens | place: USA | collected 2013
CTCGCTGATTGCACCTGTAGGACATACTCCTGCACATGTGCCGCAGCTGATGCAAGCATCTGCATCGATCTCATATTTGCCATCGCCCTGAGCGATTGCGTTTACCGGACATTCTCCAGCGCAGCTTCCGCAGCTAACGCAGGTGTCATTAATTACATATGCCATGATAATTACCTCCTTTATTAATCATTGTATACATTCTATAATAAACGTTGGAAATATTCAAGTGGAAATTTCAAGAAAATGATCTTTTAGTCCGGCTCCGTATAGTACCCCGGGGCGTAAATTTCCATAGAATAATAGACAAAATCTGACATTTCGCTGCGGCTTACAAATATCTCCGGCCCATATTCAGTCGTAAGTGCGTTGATCTCATGTTCAGTTTCATAGAGGATCGCCTCGTTTCTGCTCAGAAGCTCCGCATAAATATCCCGTCCGCTCTGCTCTGTGTTCACATATCCAAATTCGTACATGATCGATTCGATCACATCAGCCAGCTCATAGAAATAGACCTCTGTGGTAGCAGTTGCACTGATGCCATGAAGCTGGTTCGTTGCGGTATCAACGGAGATCGTAATGGTTCCGATATATTCATCACCTTGCGAAAGGGAGTAGCTATGGTCTGTGTTGTACCGGCTGGAATCATTGTTCACAAAATTATAACTGAAGGAATCCCTGTCCCAGACGAGGATATTCCGATCTACCAGCGCCTGCTCTAAGGCGGCATCGATGTCCTCCAGATATACATCATAATGTCCGTAACAGTTACAATTTATCCCCGCTTCTATAACCTGCTCATCGGAAAGCTCTCCGTCACCGTATACTTCAGATACCTGTTCCTCGGCGTCAGCATAATACCCCTTCGGAGCCTCGGCAGAAAATATGTCCCGGATCGCACAAAATGAGTTCTGAACAGCCCGCTTTGCATAAACAAACAGACTTCCGCCGGCAGACAGAAGAAGCCAGAGGATCAAAAAGATCACTACACCGCTGCGGGATTTCCTGTGTTCACGCCCGGAGCTGTTACGATCTGCATCCCGGACTGTACCGGAGGAAAACGTCATATCCGAGGTCTGTGCTGTGGGTGAGGTACGAGCCGTGCCAGAGGCCTGTGCTGTGGGTGAGGTACGAGCCGTGCCAAAGGCCTGTGCTGTGGGTGAGGTATGAGTCGTGCCAAAGGTCTGTGCTGTGTTTGAGGCTCCGGCTGCAGATGGAGTCCGGTCTTTGTGAGGCTCGAACCCACTGTTATGATAGAGACAGTCGGTTTCCTGCTGTGGATGCCGCTCATTTAGATAATAATCCACATCCTGCCAATAGGGGTGCAGAACGATCCGCTTACATCCTTTGCAGTACAGACCGGAGGTCATTTTCTGATCGCAGTACGGACAATATTTATCTTTCATTGTATTCCTCTTTTCTCAATAGCGGTCTTTGAGTCCTTTAATTTTTACAGGAGATGGGTTCTTTTCGGAAAATGCTCCTTGTCAAGCGGGTGGAAAAGTATTATACTTTTCCTGTTAGTACAATCGCATTATATCGTATTATAAGGAGGAACCACTCATGCAGGTAACAAAGGACATGCTCATCGGAGAGCTGCTTCAGTTAGATATCGACACAGCACAGATTCTTATGGGTGCAGGAATGCACTGTGTTGGATGCCCGTCTTCTCAGATGGAATCTCTGGAAGAAGCGTGCATGGTACACGGGATCAGCTGCGAACAGCTTGTAAACGTTCTGAACGAGTATTTCGCACGGAAGAACGAGCAGTAAGGATCTCTGATTTACTCAGATTTGGAAAAAACGGTATGACCATTCCGGTCATGCCGTTTTTTGATTCGGAAATTATTTACCGGATCACAGCTTTGCCAGAGAGGACAAAGCGTTTCTTTTGACGATCACATCGTAATGCTCCTCATAATGAGCCTCTGTGACCGCGTCATATTCAAGACGTGTCCCGTATTCGGAAAGTGCGTTGCAGATTCTTCCGAAGGACAGCCCGCTGGCATCTCCGCGTTTTAAGACAAGATAATACTGTCCATTCTGGATGTTTTTGTAAAGCACACTGTAGCCCTTAAAATCCGAGCCGACCGCTTTGGCGGCAGCACATACCAGATCGAGGGAGCTGAAGCGGAAGATTCTGGACATACGGGATTTATCATCTTCCTCCTTTGGCGGCTCCGGAACGGTTTCCGAAACAGCTTCCTGCTTTTCAGAAGCAGTCAGGGCATTTTTAAGCATTTCTGCGCCATCTAAAAGCTCTGTGGGGAAATTCCCATAGGCACTCTCCAGATCCTCCTCACTTTGGGAAAATTTAGAAAATCTTGTATCGAGCTCCTCCGGATCTTCTACTTTCGTAATAATGAGCATTACGCTTTCGTTGGCAAGAGGGATCGCCTCCACCATAAGGGGAATGTCATCGGCCTCGAAGCCGACTTCATTTGATGCCCGCTGGATCATTTCACGGAACAGATTTCTGGCTTTTTCACTTCCGTAAGCAAGCTCGCTCAGATTAAGGTTCCGCACACTCAGATCCATATTGCTTAAGGTACAACGTATCTGATTTTCACTGATTCTCTCTATTTTCATTTAATCACTTCCTGTCTGTATAATAAAAGATGGAATTATATGCAAATGGGCGCAAAGATACATTTTTACTTCTATAATATACTATATAATATTCCTGTTTTGCAATGGTATGTAAAAAATTTAGTAAAAATTTAAGGAAAGGAAGAAACCGGTTGTAAAAAATTCCAAGATAGGATTTATGAATAAATAGATGTATCAATCATTTAGATTTTCAATTGGTATTCATATATAGTAAATGATATAATCTGGTCTGCAAAATGATGAAAAAATATTGAGGAGGGAGTACGAAAATGGAGAGAGAGCTTGTAGACAAGTTCCGGACTGTCTTAGGGATCAAACGTCATATCGTTGGTATCCGGTTTCTTTTTATAGAAGAAGAATACCGTGATTGTGAAGCAGAAGAAATATCGACGAAGTGTACGTTCTGTGCGTTGACCGGCCGTGCTATGAACGGTCAGATGACCAAGGGAAAAGCAGACAGCTTCGGATGTCAGGGTGGACCGGAGATGCTGGGTATGAAACCGGTATCAAACTATGTAAAATCCGGCAAACAGTTTGAGCGATTCCATCTGTACGAGGATCTGGCGGTTGCCAGAGAAGCACAGAACGACTTATGCTTTGTTGATCAGAAGATTTACGGCGTGTTGGTAGGGCCGCTGGAAGAAATGGAAGAAGCAGATGTTGTTATGTTTGTTGCAGATTGCTGGCAGATGATGCGTGTGATGCAGGGATATACCTATCATCACGGAATGGCCAAGAATATCGGCATGATCGGAAATCAGGGAATTTGTTCCGATCTGGTGGCTCGTCCATTTGTAAAGAACGATTTGAATGTTTCTTTACTTTGTCTGGGAGCCAGATTAAATTCTAAGGCAACAGACGGGGAATTGGGTGCGGGTATGCCGCTGCATATCTTCAAGGATGTGGCGAATGGCGTGCTGATCACCTTCAACGCCGCGACGGAAAAATCGCGGAAAGAAGAAGCTGCAAAGCGGTTAGAGGAAACAGGGTGTGAGCTGGGATTTGATATCGCGTATGACAAGATCTACGGAAGTTACGAGAAAGATGGCAAATATCCGGCAGAATTATACAAAAAAGAAAGGTATTAATAAGATAGCGCTATGAAGAAAAAAATTTGTATGGCATTGGCACTTGCTATGACGGTAAGTTCAGTTCTGGCAGGATGCGGTGTCGGTGCTAAGAATGAGGGCGTAACAGAGACAAAAGCAGTTTCAGCGGAAACGAATACAGATACAAATAAAAATACAGATACAAGCACAGATGCAGACACAGATACAAGCACAAGTGCAGATACATCGGTTATATATGGTACACCTACAGCGCCGGTGGGAACCTTTAACCCGATTATTGCCTACATGGGAAGTGATAACCTGATCGATGATCTGGTATATTCCACTTTATTAGATATGAAACCGGATGGAAGCTTAACAGGATCCTTAGCAGAATCCTATTCCGTAACCGACGATCAGAAAACAATCGAATTTACCCTTCGTGATGGTGTAAAATGGCATGACGGGGAAGCTTTAACTGTCGATGACGTTATTTTCACCTTAGAATCTATTGCAATTTCACCGGATGATTTCAGCAAGGTATCCCGCATTGAAGGTGCAGCTGATTTCCGCGATGGAAAATCAGAACACATGTCGGGTATTACCGTTGATGGCAATAAGATCACCATCAGATTAACAGAGACCTATGCTCCGTTTTTAAATAAGCTGGGCAGATATGGTATCATCCCGAAGCATATCTGGGGTGAAATTCCATTCGAGGAGTGGGAAACGAAGACAGAGTTATTAAATAACCCCATCGGCTCCGGCCCATATATGCTTACAAAGTATAATTCCGGTGAATCGGTAGAATTAAAAGCATTTGCGGATTATTTTGAGGGCGCACCGAAAATTGATACATTTGTATTAAAAGTTGTGAACGGAGATGCAATTGCAGCAGAATTATCCAGCGGCAATATTGATATCGTAGATGTAAAAGAGCTGAAGAAATCAGAAGTAGAGGATCTTGAAAATGAAGGATTTGTAAAGCATTCCATCTCAGATGATATGTATCAGTATATCTCCTTCAATATGCGTATGCCGATTTTCCAGGATAAGAACTTACGTCAGGCAATTACCTATGCCATCGACCGTCAGAGTATCTTAGATAATATCGTAGAGGGCAGAGGTTCCTTGATCGGAGCTCCGTTTATTCCGGGCGGCTGGGCTGAACCGGCAGCGGGTGAGTTAAATGATTACGCTTACAATCCGGACAAGGCCATTGAATTATTAGAGGCTTCCGGTTGGAAGGATGAGGACGGAGACGGCATCAGAGAAAATAAGGACGGCGAAAAGCTTCAGTTTACCCTGAGATGCTCCAATGACTCTAAAACAAGAGAAAATGCGGTATTATATGTAAAAGAGTGCTTAAAGAAGGTTGGAATCGATATTAATGTATCCATCGAGGAGGACAGCTTAATTGCAGATGATTGTATTTTCAATCACAATTTTGAAATGTATGCCTTAAACTGCTACTTTAGTTCCGATCCTGATCCGTATTCCTGGTGGCATTCAGATTCAGCAACAGATGAGCCGGGAGTCGGAAGCTTTAACTTTGGTTCCTATAAAAATGATGATGTAGATGAATATATTATCGAAGCAGAGAAGACCATGGATCAGAATGAGCGTGCAGCATATTATCTGAAGGTGGCAAAACAGATCAATGAAGATGCGCCGATGATCTTCTTATATGTACAGAACAGAGAGATCATGACTAATCCGAATTTAAAGGGATTTGATCCGGGTACATTTAATGTCTACTACAATGTTGCAAATTGGGAAATGACTGAATAAGGGTGATGGAGGAAATGGAATATATGCAGATATATTCCATTTCTTTAAATGAGGGAAAGATGAAGAAATATATTTGTAAACGTCTGGGGATCGCGGTCTTGATGCTGCTGGGAGTAACGATGATCATATTTGCCATTATTCGTCTGCAGCCCGGAAACCCGTTCCTGATGATGGTTCAGTTTGATACAGATCCGGCATTTATGGAGCAGAAGCTTCAGGAAATCGGATATTATGACCCGCTTCCGATACAATATGGAAAGTGGCTTCTTAGAGCTTTGCACTTTGACCTTGGTTATTCAATTCAATATAATGCACCGGTGGCGAATCTGATTGCGGATCGATTTGGAAATACCCTGTTATTAGCTCTTACCTCCTTTGCGATCAGTACGGTTATCGCCATTGGAATCGGTGTTTTGTCGGCATTGTATCCCAATTCGATCATGGATCGGATCATGACGTTATTAGCATTTATCGGTGTGTCTATTCCGGTCTTCTTTTTCGGACTGCTGATGATCAAGGTGCTGGGTTATGATATGAAATTACTTCCGTTTTCGGGAATTGAAACCATTGGCAAGCATTATGAGGGAATGGCGAGAGCGAAGGATATTGCGAAGCATCTGGTACTGCCGGCCTTAACCTCTGCCCTGACCCAGACGGCATCTCTTGTAAGATATACAAGAGCCTCTCTGCTTGAAACGGTTTCCGAGGATTATATTAAGACAGCCATGGCAAAAGGACTGACGAGAAAACAGGCGATTATCCGTCACGGCATGAAGAATGCAAAGCTGGCGATCATTACGGTTTTGTGCAACCGTATTCCGGATCTTCTGAGTGGTGCCCTGATCGTGGAAACCATCTTTGTGTGGCCGGGAATCGGAATGCTGAACTATCAGGCAATCTTAAAACAGGATTATCCCATGATCATGGGCATCACATTGATGATTGCCGTGATCGTTATTATCTGCAATCTGGCAGCGGATCTTTTATATTCAGCTGCGGATCCAAGAATTCGATGTGAGGAGTGATTTGAAGGTGAAAAAGAGGAAAAATGAAGAAGTGCTTTTAAGTGCCGGTCAAATTGCCAGAAAGAAATTTTTTCAGAACAAAATGGCGGTTCTTGGATTGATCGTTATTATCCTGTTTGTGATCCTGTCGGTCTTTGCACCGCTTTTTACGAAACTGGATCCCAATCAAACAGATCTGTTGAATATACGAGGCTGTCCGAATGCAGAGCATATTTTAGGAACCGATGATCTGGGGAGAGATATTTTTACAAGATTGTTATATGGCGGCAGAATTTCTATTGCGGTGGGGGTTATCTCCATGGCGCTGCAGCTGGCGATCGGTGTGACGGTAGGAACTCTTGCCGGCTATTTTGGCGGGATTCTTGATAAAATTGTGATGCGTATCGTGGATGTGATCATGTGCTTCCCGTTTTTTGTCATTGCCATTGCGCTGGCATCGGTATTAGGTGGAAGTATGACGAACCTTGTTCTGATTATCGGTATGCTGATGTGGCCCGGTATCGCCCGGATCGTCCGCAGTCAGGTTCTGGTGATCAAGGAAAATGAATTTATCATGGGTGCAAGAGCCCTTGGATTGAACTGGCTGGAGATTATATTTTCCCATGTGCTGCCGAATATTGTATCCTCTGTGCTGGTGGCCTCTACTCTTTCGGTTGCCAGCGGTATCTTAATGGAAGCGACTTTAAGCTTCTTAGGACTGGGCGTCAATCCGCCGGATCCAAGCTGGGGAAATATGCTGGTAGCAGCCCAGAGTATGTCGGTGCTGAAAAATCAGTGGTGGATGTGGATCCCGGCCGGAACTGCGGTCGTATTGATGGTTTTGGCCGTGAACTTTTTTGGTGATGGCCTGAGAGATGCGTTGGATGCAAAAAGCAAAATAAGTGCGGGTGATTAAGATGGAAAAATTGATTGAAATAAAAAATTTAAGCGTGACCTTCCATGATCTTGCAGGAACCCTCCATGCCATCACAGATTTAAGCTATCACATCAATAAAGGGGAGATCCTTGGAGTGATTGGCGAATCAGGCAGCGGAAAAAGTGTCACGTCAAAGGCGATTATGGGATTTTTAAACCCATCCTGTGTGACGGGAGAGATCCTTTACAAGGGCAAGGATCTTACAAAGATGAAAGAAAAGGAGATATGCAAGCTGCGGGGCTCGAAGATCTCCTTAGTATTTCAGGAGCCGATGACCGCATTAAATCCGGTTATGACCATTGGAAAGCAGCTGGAAGAAATTCTGGTGATCCACAAAATCGGAAATAAGGTGGATAATCATAAAAAGATCATCGATACCCTGCATTTAATGAATATTGCGGATCCGGAGGCTATGATGCTCAAGTACCCATTTGAGCTGAGCGGCGGTTTGAGGCAGCGAATCATGATCGCCATGGCTGTGTTATGCGAGCCGGATCTGATCATTGCGGACGAGCCGACAACAGCCTTGGATGTTACTACCCAGATGGAGATCCTGAAGCTTCTGAAGAAGGTAACCTCGGTGATGGGCTGTTCGGTTCTGCTGATCACTCATGATTTAGGAGTTATTGCAGAATGTGCCGACCGTGTAGTGATCATGTACCGAGGACGTAAGATGGAAGAATGCAGTATGAAGGATGTTTTTGAAAATGCGGTTCATCCCTATACACTTGGCCTGATCAAATCAAGACCGTCTAATTTTAATGGCAGATATTACACGATCGAAGGCTCTGTGGAATCCAATTACGGAGAAGCAAAAGGCTGCTTATTCCAAAAGAGATGTGATTTCTGCACAGAGATCTGCAAGACAAAAATTCCGGAGGAGAAAATTATTTCAGAAGATCATGTCGTTTCATGCTGGAGATGTGAGAGTAGTGAGGGGGACATGGCAGAATGAGTGAGACCATATTACAAGTAAACAATTTAAGAAAAGACTTTACCAATCGTCAAAGAAGAAAAAAAGGCCAGGACAATATGGTTCATGCGGTGAATAACGTTTCCTTTGAAATGCAGAGGGGCAGAACCTTAGGCTTAGTGGGGGAATCCGGATGCGGAAAATCAACTGCCGCAAAGATGGTCATGGGATTGATCCCGGTGGATGGGGGAAGTATCTACTATGAAGATATCTGCCTTGTGGATACGGAACAACATCGGAAGATAAAAAACAAAGAGATGGAGCAGCTGAGAAAACGGATGCAGATTGTTTTTCAGGATCCGTCCTCCTGTCTCGATCCGAGAAAAAATATCGAGCAGTTGATTTCAGAGGGAATCCGAAAGCATAAGATCTGTCCTAAGAACGAAATGCGGGATTACTGCATCGAGATGATGGATAGCTGCGGCTTAGAGCCATCCCTGCTGATGCGATATCCCCATGAGCTGTCCGGAGGACAAAAGCAGCGCGTAGCCATTGCACGCAGCTTCGCTCTGAAACCGGATTTCGTGGTATGTGATGAAATAACAGCAGCATTGGATGTGTCGGTACAGTCCCAGATCTTAAACCTGCTTCTGGATTTGAAAGAAAAAACCAATGTCACCTATCTGTTTATCTCCCATAATCTGGAAGTTGTAAAATACTTCTGTGATGACATAATCATCATGAAGAAAGGTGAGATTGTCGAGCGTGGAAATTGTCTGGAGGTGTATGAGAATCCGAAGGAGGCGTATACAAAGCTGCTTCTGGAATCCATACCGGGACAGATGATAGAACAGAATAAGTGGAATTAAGGATTTTCAGCTACGGTAAAAACAATTTTACAATCGAACTATGAGGGGGCTGTTGCAAAATAGATGAGTAATCATTTATGGAGCAGCAGCTCCTTTTTGTGCCAAAAAGTTTGTGCCAAAAATGAAAAAGCAGGCTCCGAAGAACCTGCCATTCATGGTATAATAAATTATGACTAGTAAAATAAAATACCAAAAAAATTATACCGAATTCAACGAAACTTATCAACTGGTTTTGCCATTAAGTTTAGAAGGTTTTGTCCCAGATGACGATTCTGTCCGGCTGCTGAGCCATGAGCTTGAGGAACTCGATTATACTTTATTGTATAAGGCTTACTCTTCCAAAGGAAGAAATCCTGCAGTGGATCCGAAGACCATGTTCAAAATCCTGACCTATGCTTATTCCCAAAACATCTATTCTTCCCGGAAAATTGAACAGGCCTGCCGCAGGGATATCAACTTTATGTGGCTGCTTGCCGGACAAAAAGCACCAGATCACAGTACGATTGCCCGTTTCCGAACCGGATTTCTCGCGGAGGCCTGCGAAGACCTGTTTTATCAGATGGTGCGCCGTCTGAAAGATGCGGAAGAATTATCTATGGAAACCGTTTTCATTGATGGAACCAAGCTGGAAGCCTGTGCCAATAAATATACTTTCGTCTGGAAAAAGTCCGTAGGGAAATGGGAAGAAAAAATGTTTCATAAGATTCAGGAAGCGGTAAGGCTTTTGAATCATGATTATATGCAGTCGTTTACTGTAAATGCGGAATCCAGAGCACAGGATCTGCAAAAAATCTCTGACTATCTGGAAGAAAAATGCCAGCAGGATGGAACAGAGTTCGTCTATGGACGTGGCAGACGAAAAAGCAAAAATCAGAAATATCTGGAGCTTTTCCAAAGGTTCCGGGAACGGCAGGTAACCTACGACTGGCATACGGCCAGCTTCCAGGGAAGGAACAATTATTGTAAGACCGATCCGGATGCAACATTTATGCACATGAAGGATGACCATATGCGGAATGCCCAGTTGAAACCGGGATATAACATACAAATTGGGGTAGACAGCGAATACATTGTATCGGCAGATGTATTTCAGGACAGAAATGATGTCTGGACACTGGTTCCATTTTTAAAGATGATGGATAAAAAGCTGGGGTTTCGTTATCCAAGCGTCACGGCTGATTCCGGGTATGAAAGTGAAGAAGGATATACTTATCTGCGTAGTTCAGGTCAGAAGCCGTATATCAAGCCCCAGACCTATGAAAAATGGAAGAAACGTAGTTTTAAACAGGACATCAGTAAACGTGAAAATATGGGGTATGATAAGGAAACGGACACATATACCTGCCATGCCGGTAAAAAGTTGAAAGCTCTTTTCGTAAAGAAGCAAAAAAGCAAAAGTGGCTATGAATCGGAAGTAACCGTGTATGAATGCGAGGATTGCGCCAATTGTCCCCATAAGGAAAAATGTACCCGTGCGAAAGGGAATAAACGGCTGTATATTTCAAAAAGCTTTCTGGAGAAGCGTCAGGAATCATACGAAAATATCCTGAGCGAAACCGGGATCCAGTACCGGATGAACCGTTCCATACAGGTGGAAGGGGCATTCGGAGTTTTGAAAAATGATTACGAATTCCAGAGATTTCTGCTCCGGGGAAAAACCAAAGTAAAACTTGAGATTCTTTTGCTTTGCATGGGGTATAACCTAAATAAGTTGCATGCAAAAATCCAGAAGGAGCGAACCAGAACGTATTTATTTGAAGTACAGTCAGCCTAAAATATGTAAAAAACCAAAGGCTTATTAAAGTACGGCAAAAAATCGGGATGAAATCCAGAAAAATAGATTTCATCCCGGTTTATGTCTATAACGGCAGAGGCTGCCGCTCAATCATCTGTTTTTAATGATTTTGCGACAGCCCCTTTT
>OIZE01002087.1_pt1 | contig 11063 bp, 10 predicted proteins | sample 1588421 | NCBI WGS metagenome assembly OIZE01 (sample SAMN03283251) | human gut metagenome | biome: human-associated habitat; material: feces | host: Homo sapiens | place: USA | collected 2013
CCCCTTAAAATCTTGGAGAGCAAATTCACCTAACCCCATCCAAATTTATTGCGCCGTTATTACTGTTATTTGTGAAGTCTGATGCTTGTACATTCATTGGATATTCACCAACATTTGTACCCTTAGCTTCAGCCGTACCATTAAATGTGAAATCATCTTCTGTATAAAGTTGATTGCTGATTGACTTAACATCATATCCAGTTACAGTCTTTTCATTTCCATCATATACATGTTCAGCACTATGTTCTTTAATAGTTACTGTTACTTCATCTGTTACTGGAGTAACCGTTAACTTACCGGCTTCAGTTGTAATGATATAGTTAGAAGCTAATGTTCCATCTTTCAATGCATAAGTAAATGTGTTGTCACTTTCACCAACATTTGTCTGAGATCCAGTAAACTCATAAGTTGCACCATCATCCATAACAAATCCATCTTCACTTGGTGTTACATTATGTTTAACTAATGGAGTTCCATCATAAGTCTTAGAATCAGATCCACTCGTTAATTTAACTGTTCGTGGAGTAATTTGATAATCAACTGTAGTTTCTTGTGAATAGTTACCCTTACCAGTAATTGTTACTGTTACTGTACCCGCATTGATAACATCTTCACTGTAAGATAATGTGTAATCTACATTTTCTTTAAGCGTTGCACCTGTCTTTGTATCTTCTACAGTTGGCTTGTTCTTCTGTTCTTCGCCATTGTACATTGTATCGCTAGGCTTAGTTACCGTGATTTCTTGCGTATTGATTGACTTAGGCGTAATAACTAACTTACCAGCACGAGTCTTCACAACCACTTTATCCGTTACATCAACATTATCTTTTTCGACCTTAGCAGTTCCGCCAAATACAGTGTTAATATATTCACCAACATTTGTACCCTTAGTTACTGCCGTTAATCCAGATACTGTGTAACCATTCATTGTAGTTGATTCAAAACCATCTATTGACTGTTCAGCACCGTTATAAGTACGTGTACCACTATTCGCAACTAATGTAATTTCAGTCTTTTCAACCCAAACTGCATATAGAACGTTTTCACCATTCGCATCAATATTGATTGTTTGTCCATCTGCATAAGTTGCATTTCCTGTTTTAGAATCAGCCCAACCTGCAAAGTAGTATTCTTTACCTTCTACTTCTGGAGCGCTAAAGCCTAATGAACCATGAGCTTCAATTGCTACTGCCTCATTATTCATGACATCAACTCTTTTAGCTGTACCAATTCCATTACCAGGATCATAAGTCAATGTTGTAGAAGTTTCTGCATTACCCCAAGTTGCCGTTAAGATAATCTGATTATCCTTATTCGCAATATCCTTGTTAACTTCAAATGACTGTCCAGGCTTATAAATATTTCCATTTAATTCCCAACCTAAGAACTTCATATTTGAAGTAGTCGTTGCATTACCAGCTACGGTAACCTTAGCTCCACCTGCATAAACCTTATCATCTGTAGGAACAGTTGCACCAGTCTCAGCACCAGGCTTATAAACAACTCTTAATTCACCTTTATACAACCATTTACCAACGATACTTGTATCTCTAGTAATTGTGTTATTTGTATTGAATACTTCAGAAGTAATATTTCCATTACCATCCGCATAATACCAACCCGCAAATGAGTATTCATTGATTGTTGGAATACTAGGTAATACTGTACTAGCTACTGTACCAGCTTCTACCTTCTTAGTATCCTTATCTACTGCACCCTCAGGATTATTCAAGTTATAAGTTAAGTTGATCTTCTTAGCTGTCCACTTTGCGTATAACGTAACATTTTGAGCTGGCATCTTCTTACCAGTAAAGTTATATGCTTCACCTTCACAAAGTTCGTTTTCATACCATCCATCAAATAAATAATATTCTGGAAGTGAACTAGGTCTTGCAGGAGTATAGTTCTCACTTGAAATACTTTGTTCATACTTCTTAGAAACTGTCTTATCTTGTTTACCATTGTTGATAAACTTTAAATCATAAGAATTACGAGTGTAGTAGAACTTAGCTCCATTATATTGTTGACCAATTCTTGCACTAATACTTTCGTTTAATGTAAATCCCTTTAAAGGATATTGGTCTTCTTTAGTGATTCTAATATCAATACCATACATTTTATCAGTATGATCTAATCTATATTTGATACCGCCTACAGTAATACTTGAATTTTCACTAGGAAGTGTTTCTACATAATAAAGTGCTTCACAATAACTATTTCCAGTTTGTGGACCATAGAACTTAGCACCACCTAATGGCATAGTATTAATATTTGCTTGATATGTTGTACCATGATCTTCAGTACTCCATGTTGAACTTCCTTTGTAAGTTGGCCACTTCTTACTAATATCTTGTCCATATTTTGCAGTGATTCTTAAATTCTTATATTCTTCAGAAGGTTTTCCTGGTCTAAACAAACCTCCGTAAATACTATAAGAATAAAACTGAACTTCATATACATTTCTCTTATAGTAAACACTAATGATTGTAGATCCATCACCCTTGATTGTCTTTTTAGTAACTGGCTGTGCTGTAAATCCCTTATAAGATTTTGCCTTTGCGTTTGCTTCTGTTCCAGTAAGACCAGTTTTGTTTTCAGATTCATGGAATGAATATCCATCATCATCGGCATTTTCCCACCAGTGAATAACTGTATAGCTAACTTGTTTTGGTGTCCAATGAGCTTTTAAAGTCATCGGTTTAGTGATTTGTGTTCCATTCTTTACTTTTTCTGTTCCATTGTACCAACCATCAAATGTATACCCTGGCTTTGTAGGTGTTGTTTGATCATTTAGAGAGATTTTGTCAAATACGAATTGAGAATCGATTGCGCTTCCACCATCTGAATCAAAAGTTACCCAATACCCTTCTTTAATAATCGCATATACATTTACAGAAGTACTTCCTTCTGGAACTGTAATATTTTTTGCGATATTTGTAGTACCATTCTGATCTGCTGCCCAACCAACTAATTTGTGAGTTGCGTCAACATCATAAGATACGTGTGAGTAATCATGACCCTTGTGATCTGCAACCTTTTCTGTACGCATAATTTGTGTACCATCTGGATTATAGAAGTAAACATATAATGCGTCTTCGTATTTTGCAGTAATTGTACGAGTTTCAGTCTTAGTAATTGTCTGTACACCAAAGCCATCAAACTTAGATCCATTTTCTTGCCATTCCACAAATGCTTTTCCAGCAATATCTGGAGCCGTTGGAGTAATCAATGTATCACCCGTTTTAACGATCTGTGTACTTACATTTTGTTCATTTGCAACAAAGTTAAATGTTGTCAATTCGACTTTCTTTTCACCCGTAATAACATAAATTGAGAAGTGATTTGCATCAAAGCTTTGTGTATTTGCAGCAACCTCTGTTACTGTACTTGCATCATCAGTAACATGGTAAATATTTACTTCTTCACCACCAACTGCTACATTTTCAAAGCTAACATTAACAATTCCGTTTGGTTGAATTTCGATACCATCTGCATTCACAATCGTAATATCCAGAGCTATAGCTGAATCAACCTCTTTATCCTTTTCCGTAACTGTTTCTTCAACAGCGTTCAAAATAGCTTTTCTTGTAACACGCTTAACGATTAATTGTGCACCACTTGGTAAAACACCTTCGGCTGCCGTTACATGAACGGTTACGTTTCCAGCTGTAGCACTCATATCAAATGCAGGATACTCTGGTAATTCTTCCTTCGCTTCTGGGTCTGCCTCAGCATCTTCTTCTGTTTTTTCTTCAGTTTTGTTTTCTTCTTGAGCTTCATTTGCTTCTGGGTGCGATTCTGTCATTACCTTCTGGTAAACAAATTTCACACTTGTCAAATCTGAAGTCACATTTAAATTTGCCTGGGCTGCAGCTACGATTTGTGAATCATTCATAACTACATCTTTTAGGGTATAACCATCAAAATTCAACATCACACTTGCATCCGAATTCAAGCTGTAACCCATCTCATACTCATGAGTGGTAGCATCTCGTAATATTGTTCCATCTTCAGCTACATAACTTAATGTTACAGACTTGGTTTCAGGCACTTGTACAAACTCTTCTTTCGCATCTATTGCAGGCGCTTCAGTTTGTTCGACAGCCACTTGTTGCGAACCCTCTTCAACCGTTACCGGTTCTTGTTCTTGGGTTTCTTCTATTATTGGTTCTTCTGATAGCGTATTCGCAAAGTAAGTATCTGCCATTCCGAACTGAACAGCCATCGCAAGCGACAACATGATCGCCGATGCTCTCTTCAAGTTCTTCAACATATTCAATTTTCCTCCTTTTCTATTCTTAGATAGTTACCCTTCCCATCTACAAATAAAGTATAGAATTTTAACGGTTATAAAGTGGTTATAAAACATATAACTTTGTCTTTTTTGTTACACAATTTTCATTTGTTTACAACGTTTACTTTTAAAAAAAGCCATCCCATTTCGGATGACTTAACGCTCACTGATTTTTGTTTCTACATCAATCTCATAAGGAAGCTGTACAAGCTTTACTCCCGCCTCATGAAACATACGCTTACTGGCAATATTGCCTTCAGTTCCATCATACTTATCACTTTCATATACTACGCAAGAAATGCCAGCCTGAATAATGGCCTTTGCACATTCATTACAGGGAAATAACGATACATATAAAGTACAACCATGAAGGTCTTGAATACTATTTAAAATCGCATTTAATTCAGCATGCACAACATAAGGATACTTAGTCTCAAGAAATTCACCATCTCGATCCCAAGGAAACTCCTCATCTTCACAACCATAAGGAAAACCATTGTAGCCAAGTCCAACCACTCTTTTTTGAGGATTGACTATACAAGCTCCTACACGCGTATTTGGATCCTTTGAACGCTTTGCACTCAAATGAGCCATGCCCATAAAATATTGATCCCAACTTAATACATCATCACGCATTATTCTTCCCCTTCTCTAAGTTCATTTAAAACTCTTTCAAAAGTAGGTTCTAAACCAATCTCAAAACGCATCTTTTCCTTTGTCGTAGGATGCACAAACTCCAACGCACACGCATGCAACAACTGACCATTGGCCTGAATTGTTTTTCTAGGACCATACTTAGGATCTCCTGCGATTGGATGTTCAATATACTGCATATGAACACGAATCTGATGTGTTCTACCCGTCTCTAACTGACACTTAATATACGCAAATTTCTTGAAGTTTTCCAATACTGTAAAATGCGTAATCGCATCCTTCGAATTATTTGCGGTAACCGCCATCTTCTGACGATCCTTTTCATCACGACCAATTGGTGCATGAATCGTACCATGCTCATGCGTAAAAGGATTATGTACAATAGCTACATATTCACGATGACACGTTTTATCCTGTAATTGCTGACTTAAAGATTCATGGGCCACATCATTCTTGGCAACAACCAATAATCCTGACGTATCCTTATCAATACGATGTACGATGCCTGGACGCATCACCCCATTGATACCACTCAAATCTTTACAATGATACAACAACGCATTCACTAAAGTTCCAGAATAATGACCAGGAGCTGGATGCACAACCATACCCTTTGGCTTATTGATCACAATAATATCATGATCCTCATATACAATATCCAAATCAATTGGTTCAGGAAGAACTTCCATAGAATCTAGTTCAGGAATAGAAACCTCGATTTCATCTCCTACACAAACTTTATAACTTGCCTTCATAACCTTTTGATTGACCAAGACATTTCCTTCGTCTAATAAATCCTTAATTCTCTTACGTGAAAAATCCAATTTTTCCGCAAGAACCTTATCCAAACGATCCAATTTAGTATCTTCATCTATCTTTAAGATTCTTGTTTCCATCTTGCTTGCTCCTTCTTATCATCTATAAACATACTTACTAATATTAATGCGATACCTACTGTAATACAGATATCTGCTACATTAAATACGGGAAATGGATAGCCAAAAATATAGAAACTAAAAAAGTCTCTTACAAAGCCTAGCGTCATACGATCGATAAAGTTTCCAATAGCTCCCGAAAAAACTAAAGATAAACAAATCTGATAACGCGAATCATTCGTTTTAAAAAACATATATACCATACCAACTAAGGCAATAATGGTAAGTGCGGCAAAGAAACCCATTCCAGCTTCCGCAAACATACTAAAACCTGCCCCTGTATTTCGAACATATGTCAAATAAAAGAAATGATTGATCATTTCAACCGAATCATTTAATGCGATAGACTTCTCAACAGCCCACTTTGTCCATTGATCCAGTCCCAAAGTGACCAACACAATCAATAGTGAAGCCACTGTAGTTTTACCTTTTTTCATATACTTCCCCTTTAAAAAGACTTGTTTTTTCGATGCAAAAATAACATCTTAAAAAACAACCATACACTCATCCCAATCGCAATGATGTACCCAAAAAATCCAAGTGCTGGTATTCCCATAATCATCGGCTTCATCTTTGTCGTACAAATCAAACTTGAACCCACAACCAAAGCGGCAATCAACACACATACAATCAAACGATTCACCATCTGATCAATCTTGGCAAGTGGAGCTTGAGAACCCATTAGATTCAAATTGACCTTGATTTGCCCTCTTTGAACCATCTTCAACACATCGCTTGCCTGCACAGGAATATCCACCGAACGAGAAAGCGCATCAATACTACGCTTAAATCCCGACTTAATTTCTTTCTCCCAATCAATTTTTGTCAAACTTGACTTATGACTCATCGCAATCTTCATCGTATTCATATTCGGATCTAAAGCAGTTAACGTTCCTTCAATCGTCATCATAGAACGAGCTAACATACTAATGCCTTTAGGCAAAGAAATCGAATATACATGACAAATTGAAAACATATCCTGAATCAGTTTGGCAACATCAATTTCTGAATATGGAACACTCAAATATTGATTCACAAAACGATCCATATCCGCACAAAAAGCCGTATAATCAATCTCCTTTTTACAATCCCCTATCATCAAGATACAATCCACTAACTTTTGTGTATCCCTCAAGGCAATGGCACGAACAGCCTCCTTCATCGTTTCACGTTCATTCGCATCTAAAGTGCCCATCATACCAAAATCAATCCATACGATTTGATTATCACGAATTCTTAGGTTTCCCGAATGTGGATCCGCATGAAAGAAACCATTTTCAATAATCTGTGAAATATAATTAAATGCCAATTTATCCGCTATCTCACTACGATCATAGCCCAGTTCATCTAATTTTTTTGAATCATTGATCTCAATGCCATCCACATATTCCATCACCAGAATATTCTTTCTTGTATATTCATCATAAATCTTTGGCGCATCAATAAACTTACAATCCTTATAATCATTCTTAAAGCGTTTCGCAAATTGAGCCTCAATCGTAAAATCCATCTCCTGTTTTGCGGTTGTCCAAAATTCATCGATGACCATATCTAGATCCACTACGCTTGATACAATATCTGAAAGATTCAATATCTTAACAGCCTTTCTTAACAAGGCCACATCCCGTTCCATCCACTCATAGATCTTAGGACGCTGAATCTTAAGTACAACTCGTTTTTTAGACTTCAAAGTAGCAGCGTGCACCTGCGCAATAGATGCTGAACCTAGACAAATCTCATCAATACTTTCAAACTCTTCTTGAAATAAATCGCCATACGTCTCTTGAATGATTTGTTCAACCATAGAAAAAGGCATGGGACTTGCCTGCGAGCGAAGCTTCATCAACTCTTTACAATAACGCTCAGAAAACAGATCCTGTCTTGTCGACATAATTTGTCCAATCTTAACGAAAGTAGGACCCAAGTCTTCAAGTATCATACGTAACTTAACGGGATCCATTCCCTTTTGGATATGATGTTTTCTTAATATAGATACAATCTGCGCAAACCTTGCACTCGTTGACATCGTATTCGTATCACTCATCGTTTCACATCCTGCTTTCTACGTAAAGGCGTATTTGTCACTTTACCCCTTTTTAAATTCCTTAGCGAATTTGACTTCTTTTTATCATCCACCAGAATCATTCTCAACAAACGACTCCAGTCTCTATTATTTTTCACCATAACAGTATTTTAACACACTTGTTAAAAATCAAAAAGAAACAGTATAAACTGTTCCTTAATAGTAGTCATCCACCAATGTAATTTTATCCTTTAATGCCTTGCCATATCGTAGACTTACATGAATTTCACCATTCTTTGCACAATACTCATCATAACTCTTCGATTTAAACGTATCAAAAATGGTTTGAAGATTCTTTGACATCTCATAATCATCCATCTGTAAATCCAATTGATCCCCATCCTGCACAACATGAAGCATTTTAGGATATGTGATCACCAATGAATTATTCGGTAATTGATTATCTTCCACCATCTCATCCACAACGACATGTACATCGCCAACCGAACTTAAATACGTTTTTGTATACAAACGACAACGATCTGGCATTGTCGTTGTCATAGTCTGCGTTTCTTTTGACAAATCAATTTGATTTGGACTAATTTGACTCAATTCATACACAAAAGTTCCACAGCCAAACACAAATAATAAGATTGAAACAACCAACAATACACCTAACTTACGCATTTGTATCCACCCTCTTAGGCCAAGCACGAACTAACATCAATAGTATTGCCAAACTTCCTAACACAAAGGCAATATCCATACAATATAATCCAGCGCTTGTTGTGGCATACATAGCACTGACATAAATTAACACCACTAAACCAATACCACTACCAATCAAAACACACGCTACAGGAATCATAGCCAAGACTAAGATCACCTTTAAGACATCCGATTCAAGACGTCTTGGCTTTCTTTCATGATACAAAGGACGCTCAGGTGTTGGAGGCAAATCACTCGATTTAATATTATCATTCCAAGTATCTTTGATATCATCCATCACACCCACATTATGTGCATGCAAACGATAACGCTCCACTCTTTTAGCCATGACTTTCACAAAGAAATAAATGGCTAAACATAAATATAGTATGCGACAAAGACTTAACATAAAATCTGTGATCATATAGAATCCGACAAAGAATGAAAAAATCATAGACAATAAAAATTGACATAATATATCAACCACGATGACTTTTCCAATCAACAAAATCAACACTAAAACAATCGCATCAAATAAGATGTGAAAAATTTCATTCATCGAAAAATTACCAAGCTTAGAAAACAATTCCTCAACCTTGGCATACACCTTATCAATCGTTTTATCTGCACGATTAGAGAATGGATCCATTGAGTCCGTATTGATCTTATATGCATCTAGAATATCCTTTACCAATTCATCCACATCACCAAATCCAGCAACAGCCTCTTCTTCTGCAACACCACCAGCAATCTTGTCATCAATATACGTTCCATATTCCAATATGATGTCTTCTCTTTCTTTATCACTAATCAACGATAACTTTTGATTTAAAACATCCAAAAATTCCTTTTTTAACACCCTACTTCACTCCTTTCAAATATGCATTTACACTATCTGAAAAATCCGTCCACTCCGATAATAATGCATCATATCTTTCAAGTCCTAAATTTGTGATATGATAATACTTTCTTGGAGGACCCTCCGTAGATTCTTTTAAATAAGACTCCAACAAACGATCGTTCGACAATCGCTTCAACAAAGGATAAATCGTACCTTCATTTACTTGAATTACCTCATTGATACGAGACACAAGCTGATACCCATATAGATCATCCGATACAATAGCCTTTAATACAATCAACTCTAAAACACCTTTTTTAAATTGAGTATTCATGCGTTTCACCCCTATTCTTTCCCATTAATGATGGCTGAAACACATCTACATACATCTTTTCCAAAGTTGTCAATGAAAGATTACGAATCGACTGTACATACTTAAAGTTTGGATTCACAATCTCATTCTTATATTTCAACTTCAATTCATATGCCTCATTATATTCAATGGCACCCACACCAATTACCTGAACACACATAAATAATTTCGAAGCTTTATTCAACCCCATGATTTTTCCGTTACGAATCCAACCACAAAAATACACCGGAATATTTTGGAAAGAGTATCCCGAAATATGGTCAATCGAAATCACAGGAAGATTCTTTTTTTTACCTAAACATTGCGCATATTCTTTTGTTGCTCCATGTTTAGAACAATAAATAACCGCTCTTGGCTGCATAATATCACCCCGTTCACTATTATGATATACACACTACCTTGGATTGTCAAGTACTGTGTTATGCGTATTTGATTTAGATGAATTTAACATCGAATATTCACTTTATTTTAAAATATCTATCTAACGAAGATTTTAGTAGAATATAGGTGAAATAATATATAGTGCTAATTGATCCTTTAATGTATTAACACAAACACCTGGAAACATATAGGTATCTGGCTGACTACTCCTCACCGCAAGCAGTGAGGGTTCTTAAATAACAAAGGTCAACATACAGTGGATACAGTAGCTCAGATGGAATATGAAAGAATTAAAGAAGGAAAAATAAAATGAAATTTCAAAGATTTAAGCGAGGAAATGTTGTAATGGTGGAATTTTCACCATCTATGGGTAGTGAAATCAAGGGGAAACATTTAGCTATCGTTTTAACGAAAAATGATTCACCTAATAATGGTGTGCTAACGGTAATTCCATTAAGTTCAAAAAATAAGCCTTATTATGTTCCAATCGGTAATTTTTTTCTTAATGAAGCAATCCCTTTCTTAGATAAACAATTAAATGAATTCATAGAGAACATTAAAAATGTTACAGATGAAGAGAAAAAAGCAATGTTAGATAATGCAAATAAGTTTATTTTGGTTGCCAAAATGTATCAAAAAATGGGTGTTGACTCCTATGCAATGGTACAAAATATCTCCACAATCAGCAAATTAAGAGTTCTTAAACCAATAAACAAGTATGATCCCATTTTAAAAATTAGAGTTTCAGATGAAATCATGACAATACTTGATAATAAATTAATAGAATTATTTACAAAGTTAGTAGTTACGCATGAAAAATAAAATGGCTTAAATAAACAAAATCGGAAACTCTA
>OIZE01002088.1_pt1 | contig 11062 bp, 6 predicted proteins | sample 1588421 | NCBI WGS metagenome assembly OIZE01 (sample SAMN03283251) | human gut metagenome | biome: human-associated habitat; material: feces | host: Homo sapiens | place: USA | collected 2013
CTTCGTGATCTGAGCGGTTACCAAACCTATACCTACAAAAAGGGAGGTCAATAACAGCATTAATTTTCTTTTCATAAAATTCTCTCTTAAAGTTTAACTTTACATTAATATAAATTCATTCACTCTAACAAATTGCAAAGGTATGAATAAAATTGTAATCTCAAACAAATTATTGTAAAAATCATACTAAACTGCTATATTTTTATGCTTTTGGGCATTTAAAACTCACAAAAAACGAAAATAAACCTCATATTTATTCTTTTTTTAAAGTCGTAAGAAAAAGAGAGTTTCAAATTATAACTGACCATATAAACATACATTAACCTATAAACGTTAACAAATCGCCTAATAAATATAAAGATGAGAACAAAATAGCAGAATAATGCTTTTCTACTTTTCTTTATTGCGTCTTATTATAGAATTTCAATTTAAAGAATTAAATTATGAGGAAAATCAGTTATCGTTTCGTTTACAATCGAAAAAAAAGTTTAAATGACAGAGGAACTGCTTTAGTTCAAGTTGAAGCTTACTTGAATAAAAAGAAAGTGTATTTTTCTACGCATGTTTATTTACGGCCAGAACAATGGGATGTAAAAAGAAAGATTATTAAAGAGCATCCTAATCAAGATGCACTGAATGGCATGCTTAATGAATTTATTATAGAATTAGAAAAGAAAGAATTAAGTTTGTGGAGGCAAGGAAAGACAATAACCTTAAGCCTCATAAAAGAAGAGTTCAAATCGAACACAGATGCTTCATTTTTAGGGTTTGCACGTAAAGAAATAATGTCTTCTCAGCTAAAAGACAGCACAAAGCGTAACCATTTAACGACAATATCCCTTTTACAATCGTTCAAACCGACAATTGAGTTTGAAGACTTAACCTATAATTTCGTTACAGATTTTGAAAAATTTCTTTATGATTCCGACTATCAAACAAATACAGTAGCTAAACACATGAAGCATTTGAAATCTTTTGTTAATGCTGCAATTAATAAAGGATACATCGATCCTAATAACTATGCTTTCAGAAGATATAAAATTAAAATGAAAGAAGGAAAGCATGTTTTTTTATTACCGGAAGAAATGAAAAAATTAGAAGAAGTGTCTTTGATAGGAAGAAATAGTTGTTTGGAACATACTCTTGATGCATTTTTATTTTGCTGCTATACGGGATTGCGTTATTCTGATTTTGTAAGCTTAAATGAGAAAAATATCGTAAAAATGGATGGAAAATTATGGCTAATCTTTGACTCTGTCAAAACTGGTGCAGAAGTGAAATTGCCTTTAAGTTTATTGTTTGAAGGTAAAGCTTTAACTTTGTTACAAAAATACCAAGGAAAATGGAGTTCTTTTTTTTCAATAAAAAATAATTCAAGCGTAAATAAAGAATTGATACGAATTGGTAAATTGGCTAGAATAAACAAACACTTTTCATTCCACTCTGCAAGGCATACCAATGCTACTTTATTGATATATAAAGGTGCTAATATAACAACTGTACAAAAATTGTTAGGACATAAAAATCTTGCTACAACACAAATTTATGGAGAAGTTATGGGAAGTACAATTATACGAGACTTGAAAAAATGTCAAAAAAGATAATTAACTCTATTGTCTATACATTATCTCTTATAAAGATGAAGAAGAATCATTTTCAAAAGTGAATATAGCCTTATCTTCTTAATAAAGTTTATCGTTTTGTGAACATGATAATTTTTTGTTGTGATTGCAATACGATAAACTAAAAGAAATAAAATGTGACAATATTCATATCTTGGCATAACTGGGTAGAAAATAGGTACCAAAGTTCTTGAATTTCTGCAAGAATCATATATGTATACCATATAATATTCATATATAAAATTTTGCATCGGAAAATGATGATAATAGTTTGCCACTTTACTTTATGCCCCCTGTTTTCTTCTGTAATTCGAAGAGCAAACAATCTTTTGGAAGCCTTAAAATATAAAAAGACCAAGAAATATCAACTTTGGCAATACATTCAATACATAAATGAAAGATATAGGCTATCCATCCAAAAACTTTACTTAAAGCTCAATGCTTAGAAATTGTAGGACATTCTTAAGATCTATATAATATATATACGAATTACAGAATTAATAATTTTGTAATAATTATAGAATCAAATTGTAACTTAAGTAATATACAAGTATAGCTTAAAACAAATAGACCTAAAATGGATAAATTAGAATTCAAGAATAAAACTAATCAAAGCCATTTTGACTAATAATATTTGTCTTCATTTGATTTAATATAAAGTTATGTGGATTATGCTCTCGTTTACCTCACTTTTTGTAGAGAAACGGGAAAAGAGAAGGATACTAAAACAGATATTTATACACCTGTATACATATTGTTCTGTAAAACAAAGATTTAGAATATTATGTAAAAAACAAAAAGTGAGAACATGGATATAATGATACAACTTAATATTAATTGTTATTCATAGATTAGTATTGTATAAACTCATATATTAGAAAAACATGTAACCTTATAATATCATTTTGTATATTTAGGAATGTGTAACTCTGTACGATATAAAATCTTCCTATTAGCTTGAAAAGAATATTTCTATTAATAGTGAAAATTTTCGTAGCACTCTTTTTGCACATATTTTCTATTTATACAGGATGAACCTTATTAAAAAGCCAAGATTGTTTTAAAGCAAAGATAAGGGGCTCTTTTAAGAACAAATTTATGTTATTTAGGGGCTATCGATATCTTTTCAGTGAAGATAATAAATTTAGTTTCATTTTATGAACAGGGCAGCGGTGAGTGTTACAAAATGTTATACGTCTATTATTTCTTTCAGTAGAAGAAAGGTAGAAAACAATTATTTTCATACTCTTAGAATGGCTTAAATAAAGAAAAACAGATAAGACTTTAGTGTATTAAATACTGATTATCAATAAATTAAATAACTGATTAGTTCTGCAAAGACTTTGGTGGTTTCCTTTATCGGGATGGCTAGTCAAGAGGTTTCTATCAAACAGAATGTTAGCATCATTTTAAAATCTGATACTAAAGTGCTTGGAGAAGTGATGGTTGTTGCATATGGTACTGCAAAAAAGGAATCTTTTACAGGATCAGCATCCGTTATTAATAATAAGAAACTGGAATTACGTCCTATAAGTAATGTTACTAAAGGATTGGAAGGACAGACTACAGGTCTGTTAACAACTTCAGGCTCAGGTCAACCTGGCGAAGCTGCCAAGATCGTGATTCGCGGTTACGGTTCCATCAATGCCTCACAAGATCCTTTGTATGTAGTTGATGGAATACCTTTTAGTGGAGATATGAGTTCTATCAATCCTGCCGATATTGAAAGCATGACAGTTTTAAAAGATGCTTCAGCCGGAGCCCTTTATGGAGCCCGTGGTGCAAATGGTGTAATTATGATTACTACCAAACAAGGAAAAGAAGGCAAGACTAAGGTATCTTGGCGTTCTACGGCAGGTTGGTCTTCACGTTCCTTGAAAGCCTATGACATGGTTGACCAAAAAGAATTTGTACAGTTAACGTATGAAGGTTTACGCAACGGATATATCTTTGACAATGGATATAACTGGGAAGCTGCCGGTAGACAAGCATCAGCAGATTTAGGTGGCGTTTTAGGTGGAGAACAATATAATCCATTTAAAAATTACACATGGGGAACAATTATAGATCCTGCAACAGGTAGAGTGCAGGGTGATGCTACATCCGCATGGAATGAATCTTGGATGGATGCAATACAAAGAGACAATGCATTTCGTCATGAACACCAGTTGTCTGTTAATGGAGGTACAGAAAAGACCAAATATATGTTCTCTTTGGGATATTTAAATGAAGATGGCATCTTGATTAATACCGGTTTCCAACGTTATAATGCCCGTGCAAACATAAACACAGAAGTGAATAAATGGATGAAGACTGGATTGAATGTGTCACTTTCCAATTCCACACAAAATTTCAGTGATTACGAAGGTTCATCTAATTCAAATGTGTGGTACTCTGCACAATTTATGGCTCCGATTTACCCGGTGTATATAAAGGGAGAAGATGGTAAAGATGTATTAGATGCTGATGGAAATCGCCAACTGGACTACGGTGACGGTAGTGTACAACGCCCACAGTATAGTGATTTCAATCCCGTAGGCGGTTTGGTGGATGACAAGGCTGATATAAAAACAGATGTAGCCGGTTTGCGCACATTTTTGGCATTCGGCTCAGATTCGGAAGATGCCGGATGGGCTAAAGGTATTAAGCTGACTTTAAACTTTGGTCTGGACTACCGGAACAAATCTCAAAAATCATATATGAATATGCACCATGGTAATCAGGCAGCTGCCGGCGGTTTGTTGATGAAATATAACAGAAGAACCCAATCTTATACTTTTAACCAGTTACTGACATGGGGGCGTTCTTTTAACTTTCATAACATCGATCTTTTGGTTGGTCATGAATTTTATGCATACAAATATGAATTTCTGTCTGCCGGAAAAACCAATTTAGTAGATGGTATTCTTGAATTGCGTCCGGGTACAAATCTATACAATGCAGACTCGTATTCGGAAGATTATCGTGTGGAATCCTTCTTTGGAAGATTCAATTATAACTTTAATGAAAAATATTATTTTTCAGCCTCTATCCGTACGGACGGTTCTTCACGCTTCCAAAAAGATAACCGTTGGGGTACTTTTTGGTCTGTCGGTGCCAACTGGAGAATTTCACAAGAAAAGTTTATGCAGAATTTGACTTGGATTTCTAATTTATCAGCTAAAATCAGTTATGGTGAACAAGGTAATGATAATCTGTTAAGATATGATAGTCTTGAAGGAGGATATGTACCGGATTATTATCCTTGGCAAGGACTCTATCCATTGGAATATCCGAATGCCAATCAAGTAGGAGGTCTGATCGGTGCTTTGGAAAACAAAAAACTTTCATGGGAAAAAAGCGGTAATTTAAATGTCGGTATTGAGGCAAGTATGTTTGACGGACGCTTGAATGTTAGTGCTGAATATTATAACCGCAAAACAACGGATATGTTGCTGGGATACCCTAAGGCTACTTCTAGTGGATTCTCTGAATACAATGCGAATATCGGTTCTATGCGTAATACCGGGTTTGAATTTAGTTTAGGTGGTTCCCTTATCAAAACCACTGATTTTATATGGAACTTAACTTGGATGGGCTCTACTGTAACCAATAAAGTGCTGAAACTAACTGGGGAATCTCCTGAAATTATCAAGGGAGTTTTCAGTATTAAAGAGGGAATGCCTATTAATACATATTATATGGCTAAATCTGCCGGTGTGGATCCTGCAACAGGAGCGCAGCTCTATTGGGTATATGATAAGGATGATAATGGCAACATCACTAACGAATATATCAGCAGTGACTATCAAAAAGCTGCGAACAGCAAATATTATTCCGGCAGCCGTATACCTGATTTATATGGTAGTATCAATACCGATTTCTCTTACAAGAATTTCGATTTGTCAATATTGGGTACATATTCTATAGGAGGTAAAGTTTATGATTCATTATACGCTGGTTCTATGGAAGTTATGTATGCAGGCAATACATGGAACAAACATGCTTTGAGACGTTGGCAACAACCTGGTGACATCACAGATGTACCTCGTATTCAAATTGGAGGTTCCTACACAGCTTCAGACCGTTTTTTAGTTGATGCTTCATACTTTGCTATCAAAAATATCACTTTGGGCTACACTATTCCCAAACAATGGCTAAAGAAGGCCGGGCTAGAGTCTGTCCGCATATTCGGATCGGTAGATAATCTCGCTTTATTTTCTCATTTGGACGGTATGGACCCACAGTATAACTTCAAGGGCGAAACAGACTATTCTTATGCTCCCAACAAGACTTATTCAGTAGGTTTTGAAATTAATTTCTAACAATTTAAAAGAATACAGGAAAGTATGAAAAAAATATTTAAATACATATTTGCCGGGATGGCTGCAATGTCTGTGGTAGCTTGCAGTGAGGATGCTTTGGAAACCAGTCCTTCATCTTCTGTTTCTGGCAACGAATTATTAGGAACAGCAACTAATGCATTAGTATCATTGAATGGTGTATATCGAGCAATGTATACAGCAGGGGTTTCAAACAGCTCTAACACTCATCAATGTTTCGGTATCACAGCTTATAATCTGGTGGCAGATGTTATGGGTGAAGATTGCATTATGAACGGACAAGGTAGCGGCTGGTTTTGGTATGATTGCGTTTACAACGTAAAATCAAGATATACCTCTACCGGATGGCGTTCTTATGATATGTGGAATGGCTATTACACTTGGATTTCTAATGTCAATTACATTTTGGCAGAAGAGGAAACCATGTCTGGAAGTGAAACCGAAAAGAATTATGTGCTTGGACAAGCCTACGCTGTACGTGCTTACAGTTATTTTATGCTGGCACAAATGTTTTCTCGCACTTATAAAGGACATGAAAGCGAACCTTGTGTACCACTCTATACAGAACCGACTGATATTGCAACAGAAGGTAAAGGGCGCGCAACGGTTGAAGAAGTATATCAACAAATCACTTCGGATCTTGACAAAGCAATTACCATGCTAGGCAACTCAGGTAAAAGAAAACATATCAGCCATATCAATGAGGCTGTTGCCTCAGGTATAAAGGCTCGTGTCGCTTTAGTGATGGAAGACTGGCAGACCGCTTTGGATGCCGCGAATGCCGCAATAAGCAAAAGTGGGTGTAGTATCGGCACTGGAACTGCGGTAACCGGTGGAATGAATGATGCTACTGCCAATAATGTGATGTGGGCGGCCGAAATCATAGCCGACCAGTCCGGAATGTATGCAGGTTTCTTTACACACATGGATGCGGATCAAGGGAAATATGGAGCTAGTGCTCGAAAACAGATAAACAAACTGCTTTATGCAAAGCTAGGCACAAATGATGTCCGCAAAAAATGGTGGAATCCACAAGACGAGAATAATGAAAAGAATGGTTACCAACAAGAAAAATTCAAGTTTAAAGATTATGCGAAATGGACGGGTGACTATATTTTTATGCGTATTGAGGAAATGTTTTTAACCGCAGCAGAAGCATCTTGTCGTTTAAATGATGACAAAGGCGCACAACTGATGTTGAACAGTTTAATGCAAAAACGTGATGAGGATTACACTTGCAAAAAAACAGGAACGGCATTAGGTAAGCTCACCTCAGATGAAACTGGTTCTTTACTTGAAGAAATTATAATTCAACGCCGTATTGAACTTTGGGGAGAATTTGGACGTATCTATGATATACGTCGTCTGAAACAAGGGTTCAGACGTACTGCAGACATGGGCTGGCCATCCAGTGCTTTAATTGCTGGTACAGATACGGAAGATCCTGAGTCGTATGCATGGGTATTAACTATTCCTCAAACGGAATTTGATGGTAATCCGAACATGGATTCTAGCAAAGATCAGAATCCGATAGGTGATCATAAATAGTATTAATCTGTAAGCAAGTAAATTATGAAAGTAAATAAATATATAATCGGCATGTTTGTTGCCACTGCAACTTTTTTTGTATCGTGCAACACCGACAATGAAGGAGATATATACAATAGCACAACAATGGGGGTCACATTCGCCACAGGCACACAATCGGTTTCCTTTCCTTCCACAGGATATGAGGGTTTTGATGTAGAAGTCTTACGCGCGAAATCTTCGGAAGCTACTACAATTAATTTATCAGCAACATTAGTTGTCGGTGATAAAGAGCAGGAACTCCCTGCCTCCATTACCGTACCTTCCTCGGTTTCATTCGCAGCAGGGGAATTTAAGACCAATATTCATGTTACAGTTGGAGATATAACTCCTGGACAGAATTATAAAGTCAAGATATCTTTGCCGGAGGAAATGGTTACGATAGACCAGACTTCGGATAAAGTCATAACTGTTTATAGGGATTATACTTTTTCTTCATTAGGAACTGGAACATTTAAATCTGCGGCTATGGCAGAGGAAGGGGAAGATTTTGCAACTTGGGAAGTGGAAGTTCAAAAAGCAGACCAGATATCATGGTATAAAGCTATGAACTTATATGAAAAAGGATATAACATTGTCTTCAAAGTTAATGAAGCCAATGAGGTCACTGTAGAATCTCAGCCGGCATGGAAGCACGCATCCTATGGAGAAGTTTTTGTTTCAGGCAAAGGTGCTTTGGAAGACGGGGTTATTACTGTGAAGCTGTCGCATGATGTACCCAATGTTGGTGGTTTTGGTGAATTTAAAGAAATACTTTACCTACCTGCTAAATAATTTAGATTTAAGATATGAGGAAAAGATGAAGCTTTCTCCTTAATTATCCAATAGATTATTACCCAAGTATACAAAATTAATGTATACTTGGGTAAATCTATATAGTAAATCGGTCTTTAGAAATTATTGATAAACATCTGTTAACTCGAATTCGATTACTATATAAATGTGCTTGTAAAGACATATATGTTAAATATTTAGTTACATATTTGGAAGGAACACAACAAACTACCATCAATCCTTATGAACTGATTGTAACTCCTGACGGGAAGTCAAATTTTGATTACACACGGAATCTTCCATCAGTTTTTTTAATGTTCTTCTCAGCCAAAACTCAAAAAAACGATCATAGACCGGATGTAGCATATTATGCCGTCAAACAGTTGATATATTTCAGATATAACATTTTTATTAATGTACTTCCCGTTTTTCTGGAAATGGTGTGTAACAAATTTTGTATATTCTTTCAGTCTGATAGATTGTAAATCCAAAATCATAGTACTTTGATAAAAAAGCCGGAAGACTTATAAAAATTTCTCCCGTCATATGACATTGTGAACATAAATATATAAATGGACATTGTACAATGTTATATATAGATGCTCAAAATAGCTTTAACGTTCTTTCCCGGATATTGAGCGATAACTTGAAATTAGTCAATCGCTACTAGGCAGATTTTGTCTGCTTTTCCTAGATAGCTAAGTATTTCGTCCAAAGTAACAGACGTTTTTTGCTCTCTCCCATTTCTAAATTCCAATTTGGATTTCCTCTTTCATTATTTCATGCATTTTTTTTGCAAAAAAATTATAATCTTATTATACTCGGAGACGATTCCTGTAAAGTAACGAATCAGCAGGTTGGTCACCGAATCGAGCGCACGGGAGATGTTTTGTTCGTATTTTTTCGGAAACATGATGATCACCATGTCGTAAAAGAGAGTGCTCTCCTTGAGGAAGAAAAAGGTGATGAACGAAATAGAAAAAATCGCGATCAGCAGACTTCCGATAGTTCCGACGATCGACGAAAGGAGGTTGTTGATCAGATTGATGTTCAGCAACGGCCGGATCTGTCCGGCAATCGCGTCGGCCAGCGAGAACTCGTTGTCCGGAATCGAAAAAACCTTTTCGATCATGTGCTCCAGCGATACCAGCGGCCCCTGGAACGAAGCGACGATCTGGGATATGTTCAACGACGAAAACTGATTGAGCTTCTGGAACAGGATCGGAACAAAGAGCCAGAAGAGGCCCACGACAACCAGCCAAATGACAATCAGTGTCAGCAGTGCCGCGACAGCCTTGGGAATCCTGATTTTCGAACGGCCCAGATGCAGGCCCGTCAACAGGTCGGTCAACGGTTTGCCGATGATCGCCAATACGGCAGCGATCAGGATGTACGTGACGACATTGCTGAAATACCAAACCAGGAACACGACCACCGCCGTGATCACCGCTGCCACGATATAACGCTGCAATTTGGACATGTTCAAATGTACGAAAAAAAACGTTCCCTCTTCAGGGAACGTTAAAATATCGCGGCAGATACAAACGGATTATTTCAGCCGGGCGATCGGGGTTTGGGAACCGGTCACCTTGTCGCCGAGTTTTACCAGCACTTCTGTACCCAAAGGCAGATACACATCCACGCGCGAGCCGAACTTGATAAATCCGCACTGCGTATTCTGCCCGGCGACCTCGCCTACACGCGCATAAGAGACGATACGGCGTGCAATCAGTCCCGCAATCTGGCGGAAAAGCACCTTGCAACCGCCCATATCCACGACAGTCGTGGTACGTTCGTTCTCCTCCGAGGATTTGGGATGCCAGGCCACCAGGAAACGTCCCTGATGATGACGGAAATATTCGATCCGGCCGCCCACCGGAAACCAGTTGATGTGCACGTTGCTCAACGACATGAACACGGACACGAGCAGGCGCCGGTCGTTGAAATATTCGTTTTCGGTCACCTCTTCGACCACGACGACCGTACCGTCGGCCGGAGCGAATACGGTCTCAGGATCCTCGATTCGTATGCGGGAAGGAGAACGGAAAAACGAAGTGACGAACAGGACGAACAACGCAGCGGCACCGGCCACGATCCATGCGGCAAGCGGCGGCAGGAGCCATGCGCAGACAGTCGTAATGAAAACTGCCAACGCCATTGTAACCAAAATGATGGAATATCCCTCCTTATGAATTTTCATCCGTACAGAGTATTGGGTGTAGTGTTCTTTATCAAGCGAATATAACCAAATATACAAATGCAAACGGCACCGCCAGCAACAACGCATCGAAGCGGTCGAGCAACCCGCCGTGGCCCGGAATGATGTGACCCGAATCCTTCAGGTTCACCGAGCGTTTCAGCATCGACTCGACCAGATCGCCGTACACGCCGCTAACCGAGATGACCAGTCCGGCACCGGCCCACAGCACCGGCGAAGCATCCTGCCACAAACCCATCAAGGCTCCGACAGCAACCGCAGAGACCACGCCTCCGAAGAATCCTTCCCAGGATTTTTTCGGGGAAATGCGCTCGAAAAGCCTGTGCCGGCCGAACACGCGGCCGACCAAATAGGCCCCTACATCGTTAGCCCAAACGATAAATATCACGCTCAGCACGACGAGCGGCCGGTAAACGAAACCGCCGCCAGGAGCACCGACACAAGGTAAAACCACAAGTAATGCGAGCGGCACCGCCACATAAACGATACCGGCCACCGCCCACGCGACATTAGTCAGGGGCGTTGTGCTTTTGCGATAC
>OIZE01002089.1_pt1 | contig 11059 bp, 8 predicted proteins | sample 1588421 | NCBI WGS metagenome assembly OIZE01 (sample SAMN03283251) | human gut metagenome | biome: human-associated habitat; material: feces | host: Homo sapiens | place: USA | collected 2013
CAGCCCATTAAAAGTGCCTCTACGAGGCAGGGGCTGTAATCTGACAATAGTTGACGCATTGGCGCATAGCTTGACAGCGTGGTGTCAAGCTTGCGTTTGAACAGCAATGATATATATTACATCCCGGTGGCAGCTCATTTCTGTGTATCGTGTGCATAATTCAACAGTATCTAGGCAGCTCCGCTATTCGCTCACGAGAGAGAGCGTGCACAAGCCGGGCACATGGAATGAAGCCCCTCACACTGTGCCAAAATATAGCCTGAAATATAATTTTTTTGAAAAAATATGATTTAAATGCAATAAAACGGTTAAAATTTGGTTAAAATTGCTAAAAAAGGCGAAAAAAATTATACAGCAATGATACTATTGTACTAGAAAATAACTTGCATTATGCTTTGATTTATGGTACAATGAGCGCATACAAACCAAAGAGATGCTGATAGGGCACAGCTCTTTGCACAAAAACCATGTTATAATGAAAAGGAGAAAAGAACTATGGTAAAGAATGTATTTAAAAAGTTAGGAAAGAAACAGAAGAACAACAAAGGTTTCTCTCTCGTAGAGCTTATTGTTGTAATCGCCATCATGGCAGTGCTCGTAGGTGTACTTGCTCCACAGCTTATGAAGTATGTTGAAAAGTCAAGAGAAGCTACAGATATTCAGAACTGCGATAGTATTGCATCCTCATTAAAAGCATATTACTCTGATAAAGAGGATCAGACTGCTGATGTTGAAATTGTGATTGAGGGTACAGGTATTACCACTGGAGCTAGTGATGCGGCAATCGTTGATTCGGGATTGACTGGTGCTAAATTGAAGGGTAAAAACTGGACTTCAATTACAATCACATATACTCCATCAAACGGAAGTGTTTCATATACAATAGCGGGTGGTGATGATGCTTACTATAAAGTTGATGAAAATGATGCTGGTAAATTCATAAAGAATGAAGGTTAAATAAAAGGACTACCAACCATGACCACAGAACTGATACCCATCTACATCTTAATATTTGCATTCGGTATAGTTATAGGCAGCTTCCTAAATGTCTGTATCTACCGCATACCGCAGCATGAGACAGTGGTGACCGAAAGGTCCCACTGCATGAGATGTGGGTATCAGCTCGCGTGGTACGATATGGTGCCGGTTTTCAGCTGGCTGTTTCTTCGTGGCAGATGCCGCAAGTGCAAAGAACCGATATCACCTCAATACCCTATTATTGAGGCGTTAAACGGTATATTATACATAGTAGTTTTTGCAGTAAATGGACTTGAGCTTACGAGTATCATCTACTGCTTTCTTACATCTGCACTCATAGTTCTGAGTGTGATAGACTGGAGAACATATGAAATTCCATTAGGAATCAATATATTTATACTGGTGCTTGGAATCCTGCATGTGTTTTTAGACCATGATAACTGGTCTGAATATGTGATAGGATTCTTTTGTGTCAGTTTATTCCTTGAACTCCTTCTTCTTGTAAGTGGAGGAAGAGCCATAGGTGGCGGAGACGTCAAGCTCATGGCATGTGCAGGTCTTGCGATAGGCTGGCAGAATATTACATTAGCATTTTTCTTAGGATGCATCATCGGTTCCGTGATACATCTGATTCGTATGAAAGTAACAAACGCAGGCAACAGGCTTGCAATGGGACCATACTTGGCAGCCGGAATATTTATTTCGATGCTATGGGGTGAGAAAATGATAACGGCATATTTGACACTCGCAGGCTTTTGAAAAGTGTGTTATAATATAGCGTGCTTGACACAAGCACAGGCAATATGACTTACGGTGAGATAAAAGCACAGTAATGCACAGATATACCGAAATTTATATAGAAAGTTTGTAACTGTTCAGTACAGTTACGAAAGTTTTACAGACGTATACAGTGTAAAACAAAGATAAACACGGAGGACTAGGTTATGGCAAATAGGGTACTCGGTATTGAAATAGGGGAGAACCTTACCAGAGTAGTTGAGATTGATTACAAAGCAAAAAATCCCAAGATTTACAATATGTTCGGCTTTCCGACACCACCGGGGATGATTGATGATGGAGTGGTACAGCCGGATGGGATGTTTCGTTCTATCTTATACAGTAAGCTGAAGGAAAAGAAGATTGCCACCAAAAAAGCTGTTTTTGTTTTAAATTCAGCACGTATAGCAAGCAGAGATATTGAGCTTCCGCTTGTTAAGGAAAAACAGCTTAAGGAAATGATTGCAATGAATGCATCGGATTATTTTCCGGTGGATTTGAGCCAGTACAAGCTGGTACATCAGATTATAGAGAAGATTGACAGACCGGAAGAAAAGAAATTACGTCTTTCGGTTATTGCTGTGCCTAATGATCTTATTTTGTCGTATGGTGCTCTTGCAGCTGATTGCAGGCTGCAGCTTGTAGCACTTGACTATAGTGGAAATGCCATCAAGCAGCTCATGAGAAGAGAGATTCCGGGAGATGTGAAGGTGACTGTCAAGGTGGATGAGGTTTCTACCACACTGACTGTAATGGATGGAAGCATGGTAAAGCTGCAACGCAATGTCAACTATGGACTTGCTGATGCTATAGAGGAGATTCAGGATAGTGAGCTTTTTGGAGAGTATCTGTCATTTACCGATGCAGTTGATGTTGCACGCAGAAAGACCTGCCTTGCAATAAAGCCTGATGGCACAGTACCTGATGAGCCGGCGGGCGGCGGCATGGATCCTATGGGACATGAGATTGATTCGGAGCGTTTTAAGAAGCTTCGTCTGAATGTTTCATATGCACTTTCCAATCTGATAAGCAGTCTTGGACGAGTAATAGACTACTATCAGTCGAGAAACTCAGATACTCCTATCGATAGAATTTTCCTCATTGGCTTAGGTGCTGATTTCAGCGGACTCTCAAAGCTTTTGACCAATGAGCTGAATGTCAAGGTGGTTCCGCTTCAGCAGTTTGACGGCATACATGTGGCAAAGAACATAAACCTCGCAGAGGCAAAGCTGGCTGAGTATTTTAACTGTGTCGGATGTTCATTGAGCCCGCTTGATATATTAGACAGTAAGAAAAACAAGGGAATCGGTGCTACGATTATGGCAGGAACAGCTGCAGGTGCCATGCCATCCGGCGGCGCACAGGCAGGGATGCAGGGAAATCCACCTGTCGGTCCTGATGGGAAGCCTCTTCCCGTACCGGCAGGGGAGACAGCCGAAAAGCCTGTTTCTTTTGCAGTGCAGCTTCTCATTTTTGGATTGTGTGTGGTAGTTGCAGTTGGTATCACGGCATACAGCATTTTTTCAAATCTTGTTTTAACTTCAGACAATATGACACTTAAAGCTCGTGTTTCTGATTTGTCATATGCACAGAATATATATGATGTGTACAACCAGACCAAGAAGGACTATGACTGGACTAAGCTTCTTGAGAGCGCCTCATCCAACAAGAATGATGAGATAACGGGCTTCGTGGATGAGCTGGAGCAGAAGCTTCCGTCAGAGGCCAAGCTTGTGAATATGTCTGTTACGACTGATGGTGTTTCGATGACCATAAAGACAGGCAGCAAGGATATAGCGGCTGATGTGATTGCACAGCTTCGTACATTTGAGAGTATCATGGTATCCAATGTGTCAACCATCACAGAGGAGGTTGATGAGACCGGTGCTTCAAAGGTTCAGTTCACAGTAGATTGCACATATGTAAAGGCTGATGACAGTGCTGCTTCTGAATCGGCAGATGGCACAGGCAGTGAGCCAGATGATACATCAAAAGATGCGTCATCACAGGCACAGACGGATAGTAATTCATCATCAGATACAGACAGTACAAATAAGTAGGGGGTGTTAGGATGTCAACGAGAGATAAAAAGTTACTTATTATATTAGCGGGTGTTGCCATTTTAGCACTGACATATTTTTTGATTTTTATTCCACAGTCCAATAAGAGGGATTCACTCAAGAGCGAAAATATGAATCTGAAATCACAGTACAATCAGCTTTCAGCACTTGCGGCAAAGGCGGATGACTACACAAAGAAGACAAAGGATATGTCTGATGCCATGCAGCAGGTATATGACAATTTCCCTTCATATTTACAGATTGAAAACGGCATCATGGATGCGGTTGCTATAGAGAAATCTACCAATACAAATATTACAGAGCTTACAGTCGGCTCACCGACAGCTATTGATGTGAATAATCCGACCAGCGATGCAGGTACAGATTCTTCGTCAGGAAGCAGTTCAGACAGCAGTACCACGGATAGCAGTAATGCAGACAGTTCGCAGAGCTCTCAGACCGCTGATGGTAACAGCTCTCAGTCACAGACAGGCGATGGCAGTGCAGCTGATGGCAGCACATCATCAAGCTCTGCAAAGTCTACGGTTACAGGCTATCAGCTTTATGATGTCAGCACAGTTATGGCATTCAAGACAGAGTATCATGGGCTTAAGGCTATGCTTGGAGAGGTGATTGGTTCATCACAGAAGAAAACTATCAGCACGCTCAATGTGAGCTTTGATGATTCGACAGGCAAGCTGACAGGTGAGATGCTTGTGGATTCATATTTCCTGTATGGACTTGATAAGCCATATGAGGCACCATACATACCTGCAGTACCACATGGTACAAATAATCTGTTCGGTACAACAAACTAACTGATTATTATAATATTAGATTACAGGGTTATTGAGACATTAAGTGATAAATATTAAATGTTAAATTATTGAGTTATGAGATAACAAAATACAAGAGGGGAGGAAGCAGATTTGAGAAAGCTAAAAAACGATGATCGAGGAGTAACACTTGTGGAGATTATTGTGTCGATTGCTATTCTTGCAATAATCGTGCTTCCTTTTTTGAATGCATTTGTTACAGCTACAAAGACCAATGTAAAGGCTAAAAACGAGATGAATGCCACACATCTGGCGACAAACATTATGGAGGGTATCGAGAAGAACTCCATGAAAACTCTGGCGTATCAGTTCAACTATCCGTCGGAGGGCTTTGATGTGGCGGACGGCTTTAATATATCAGATGGAAGCAGTGCATGTGAGCTTCTTAAGAAGTCGGATAAGTTTGATAATGTAAAGAGGCTTGAGGATATCAGTGCTGAGATCGTAAACAAGGATGATGTCATCACTAGCTGTATCCACAAGACTGATGCATCAGCCCAAATAGGCGATACATCGCTTTGGAATTTCAGGGAGTCGGATGCACACAAGTATTATTTCTATATGTCAGGCGTGCAGTCTGGCACAAAGAAATACAATGCTCTTGTGACGGTGGATGCAAAATCTGACGCAACAAAGGTAAATCCTACAACTGGCAAGAAAGAGCCGGATAATAAGGTTACAGAGTACAACATGGACGAGGTGGCAGACATGTCGGCCATGGACGCAAACTTCGACTGCATGAGTGCAGATAAGTATTCTGCTACAAATATTATATCTGCATTTAATAATATGCCGGGTGTCAGTGGAATCACTCAGCAGGATATCAAAAGAACTATCACCATAGATATAGAAAAGTATGGAGCTACGGGGGATAAGGCTACCAAGGTTACGGTGTCGTATTCGTATTCTATAAATAAGAATGGAGTAAAAAAGACTTTCCCGGATCCAACCAGTGCGCTGAAGGATGATTATACCATGGTGATTTACGACAATTCTTCAGATACTGTGAACCATAATCTGAGAAATGTCTATCTGTTTTACAATCCATGGTACACATCTACAGGAGCACTTTACAATACCTGCAACGATGCCATTATAATCAATAATAAGGGCAAGCTGGACTGCACGGTAAATATTGTAAAGCAAAAGACTATATCGGATCAGTCAGAGTTGAGCACGAAGGAGAGTACATATAAGGCATATGTGAAGGTAAGTGAGCCGGGAAATCGTACAGGTCATGCTTATACTCATATAGCCACCAATCTGAATGTAAATATGGGAGCACCGGATAATCCACTACAGCCCGATCAAGCTATATATGGCTTTAATAACAATGTAATTCAGAATGATGTAAAGGCAATTGTCGATATAAAGAATCTGACAAAAAGCAATGCATCTGAAAGGCTGTATGATGTGAAGGTGGCTGTATACGATAGCAAGGCTTCACTGGATGATATATTTAATGATAAAGACCCGGTTGTTACGATGACCGGAAGCATGGGGTATTAATTATGAAGCGTAATGATAACCGTGGTGCTTCCTTTGTGATGGTTGTAGTTGCAATGGCTATAGTGGCTGTTTTAGCTGTGACTGTGCTGTGGATAGCGCTTATGAACCTCCAGATGAAGGTGACGGACGAAAAAAATACAGACAACTTTTACTCGGCAGAGGGTGTGCTGGATCAGATATGTACCGGTCTGCAGGGAGATATTTCCAAGGCTTACTCAGCAGGATATACAAAGGTTATGGAGAATTACTCTGACAGCAGCATAAATGAGGCCGGCAGACAGAGTATATTTGCGCAGGAGTATTTAAAGAGCTTAAAGGGAAGTCTTGAGTCTGACAATACCGGTATGCACTATAAAACTGAAAAGCTTAAAGACTATGTGGATAGTAAGCTCACAGACGAAAACTCAAAGCCACACGCTGTGGTCAAGGCGGTAAATGCCGATGAAAATGGAAATGGACTGCTCAAGGTATACAACAGCCGCGCAGTCATTAATGGCATCAGGGTAGAGTATACCGATGAAAAGGGATTTAAATCAATAATAGAAACAGATATTTCTCTGGGAGTTCCATCCATGAGCTTTACAGCATCGGGAGGAGTTCCGGAGCTTTTTACATATTCTCTTGTCGGAAATGAAGGACTGGATATTATATCAGGACTTAATAAAGTGAATCTATCCGGTAATCTCTACGCCGGCTGTGAAAATGCGGCAGGCACAGGGACTTCTACTACGAGTGTTACCATTCCAAACAATGCCACACTTGATGTAAAGGATACCAGCTATATGATTGCAGAGGGCGATATAGAGGTGGGAGACTTTGCCGGAAAAGATACTGGTACAATAAAAAAGAACATGGCGGGTGTACACAATAACAGTACACTTTCTGTTGATTCACAGTGTCAGCTGTGGACAAGCAATATAAATGTAAATGGTGCAACAGTCAATTTAGATGGCATGACATATGTGGCAGATGACATGACCTTAAAGGGTACAGGCTCAAATGTCACACTTGGAAAGAATAATAAGAATAACAATGCGAAGTACGTCGGCTTTGGCAATGGAGGCGCTAACAAGGAAAATCCTGTCGCAGGCGATAGCTCTGCTATTATCATAAACGGCAGGAAGGCATCTCTTGATATGTCAAATATCAGGGAGCTTATGTTGGCAGGAACCGCATATATCAATACACAGGCTATTGTAAACTCAAGTAGTGTGGGTACACAAAACAGCAATGTGGGCATGGGTGAGTCAATCTCTGTAAAGGGTGACCAGATAGCATATCTTGTGCCGCCTGAGTGCATAGGCACAAGTGGAGATGGTGCGGATGCCAAATCGCTTTACAACAAGAATCCACTCTCCTATAAGGAGTACAAGGATATCACGGCAACCGGACAGGATCAGACAAAGTATACTGAAGTTAATGCTAATGTGGTCAGCACAAAGACCGGCAAGGCTCTCTCGGCATATCTGCCGGAGTCAAAGACAATTGACAAGTGTATAAAGAAGGTTTTTGTTCCTTCTACTGATAATAGTGATGATGGACTTGTATACTATTATGTCAATCTGCCAACGAACAAGGCTGCTGAGTATTACAGTGACTATTTTGGCGCAGACAGTGATAAGCTCAATAGATATACTAAGTTCTATACTGACAGCATACAGGTAAATGAGGCTGCAAGCATCTATACTGCCGGCAATTACAGCATCTACGATGGCAGCAATTTAAGCCTTTTGAAGGGCATAGCTGATGGTGTGGACATGGATGCACAGTCGGATGCTTTACAGCGCACATATACTGCACTAAACTCAAAGCTTTTGACAAATTATGCGGATTTACCGACAAATGCAGCAAGTGTTTCGCTTTTTACAAATATAGTTAACAATACCAATTTGCTGAAAATAGTGCCAAATTCCGGTAATAAACAAATATTTGAGACTGAGTATCAGGGGAAAAAATACCAGGCAATTGTCAAAAACGGCAATTACATCTATGATGCAAATGACAAATCACATAATGTGGATATAATTGTTGCTACGGGAGATGTGACACTGAATGCTGACTTTACAGGTACCATAGTTGCAAAGGGCAGGATAATTGTAAACAAAGACCAATGCGAGATTGATAATGGTACTCAGGAGGTATTTAAGGCATTGCTTCTTGAAAAGGTAAGTGATGCAGACGATGCACTGCACCTGTATGATGTGTTCATGGACGGTGCCAACTATCTGGGTAATGTTTCTTCTTTTTCAAATAAGAAAGAGGCGGACACAAAAATAGATTATGCTACGCTCATTACATACCAGAACTGGACCAAGGAGTAGAAAACAAGCGGCTTTTAAGGCGCAAAACAGCTGCGAAATATTTATATTTGGCAAATTTTGACGATATATACAAGGGAGGAATCCAATATGTCTGTAAAAGAAAAAAAGAATAATGGTGGTTTCTCTCTGGTAGAGCTTATAGTAGTGATAGCGATATCTGTCGTACTTATAGGTGCGGCAACCATATCCATTCGCTCGGTCATGGGTGTTGAGGTGAAGCAGTGTGCCAGAAATATTGAATCGATAATTAATAAAACAAGAGTCACCACTATGGGAAAGGACAGCGCAGTTCTTGAGATATATAAAGATACATCAGATGGTGCCTACTATTATAAGACGACTATAAATGGTACAGTATCTGCTCCAAGCAAAATCGGAAAGAGCAGGATTGATGTATATTATTCCATGAAGGATGATTATAGTGATAAGACACAATTGAACAGTTCAGGCAGTATAGTGCTTCAGTTTGACAGAAGCTCAGGTGCACAAAAGCCTGATGCCAATGGTAAGTACTGCAGCCGTATCTGGATTCAAAAAAACAGCACCGAGAAGGTTATCACGATATACAAGGAGACCGGCAAGGTGGTATGTGAATAATTTACATAGTTTAATGATGAATATTTTATTTTGACGCAAGGCTGTTATAAGGTTGTATGATGAAATCGGAGAGGAAGATGAACCATGAAACTTTTAAGGCGCATGAACAAATCAAATAATAGGAAAAACAGTGGCTTTACACTTGTTGAGCTTGTCATTGTCATGGCGATAATGGGAATACTGGGTCTGGCTGTTGTGGGCTTTATCGGTACGAGCACGAAGCAGTATAAATACGCTTCAAAGGATGTAGATTTACAGTATGAGGCACAGCTTACGATGAATCAGATAGGAGACCTGATAATTGATGCGCAAAAGGGTGTCAAGTATGAGCCTGCTACAGTGGCAGCGCCGGTGGAGGTGGCATCAGCAGCCCCTGAGGCCGGTTATATTGCAACTGCATCAGCGGAAGAAGCGTCATCCGAAGAAGCATCATCTGAGGAAACATCATCCGACAGCAAGCTGATTATCTACAACAAGGATTGTACATACAATATCATATACAGACCATCAGAGCACAAAATTTATCTGCGAAAGGATACACTGGATCCTGCAACAGGTGCGGTGAAGGCAGATGGTCAGGGCAAGGAATCGCTTATGGCAGAAAATGTCACAGGCTTTACACCTGATTTAAGCGAGGCAGAAAGCAAGAACTCTGTCGGACTTGTCGTGGACTTTAAAGCAGGGGACAAGAAGTATACATCAAAGCAGAACTTCACTATGCGAAATAAGGTACCGACCGGGGCAGATGTGGAGTATGTGGCACCGGCAGAGCCTGAAGGAATAAGGATATATTATAAAGGCAAGGATGTAACCAACGGAACGGTATACTATGAAATGAAGAAAAATCAGAATAAATTAGAGTTTACTGATAAGATTCTGGGTGGAAAGTATGATTCAAAAAATGTAACGTGGGATCATTCTGGAACAAAAAATGGTGGAAACTTTAATGCTAATGGTGATGTATATAATGTAGAACTTATGGATAATGAAACTACAGATCAATTTGTTATCACAGTAACATCCAAAGACGATACGTCATTGACGGCAAAGGTAACTGTAAACGTAGCACATCCAATCAATATTCTGCATTGTGATGCAGATAAGCATTTCAATTTAGGACAGACGCATCAATTGTTTATTGATGAATGGGAGTTAAAAAATTCTTCATTAAATGGTAAATATCAGGTTAAGGATTTTGTATGGCATATGGAGGTAGAAAGTGTCAGCTCAACAGGTGCAACCGAGCACAAGGGAGATATATCCTTTAGAATGGGCGATGATGGCAAGCTGATTTATGGACCGGAGGGCAATGGTGAGCCTGATGGAATATTTAAGTTTAGTTCAAATGAGATTGCAGGAGAAACAGGAGCACAAGGTAAGCCAGATGATCCTAAATATAAGAACTATCTTAATTATTATATTTTAGGTTATAATAAAGAAATGCATATCACTCTCGGAAATGATTTTCTTACCGGAGAGAAATTAAATATCAGCGTCTGGCTTGGACTTGAGGATATGCCGGAGTTTAAGTCAAATACAATTACGTTTTATACATATTAAGAAACAGAGTAGTTTTTTACAAAAGGAGCAATCGCAATGAGCAAATTAAGAAAAAAAATAGTGGTTCCAATATCGCTCACACTTACAGGATGTCTCGTTGTGGCAGCTTTTGTGCTGAATGACAGCCTTACAAAGGTCGATGCAAATGTAGCGTTCAATGGAATATCGGATATAGTCAGCTCACATGGCAAGGACAAGCCCTTCAATATAGTTGAGGTGGTGCCTGACAAGAAAATGGCATCCATTGGCTATCTGATTGACGGTCAGGAGCCTGACGATTGGTTTGGAACACTGTCAAAGATGTCTGACAAAGAGGGTGACGGTGTACAAAAAAGGGCTGACTATATGTCTGGTCTGAAAACAAAGCTTGAGCCTATTACTACATATAAAAAGGATAACACAAAGCCTCTGTACTATGAGC
>OIZE01002091.1_pt1 | contig 11049 bp, 9 predicted proteins | sample 1588421 | NCBI WGS metagenome assembly OIZE01 (sample SAMN03283251) | human gut metagenome | biome: human-associated habitat; material: feces | host: Homo sapiens | place: USA | collected 2013
ATACGGTCGATAAACGGGGTGATGCTATTGACCAGAGAAAGCTTGGCACGCTGTTCCAGGTTGCGGCGCCTATTGTCAGATATATGAAGCTGGACCATATTCTTGGCTTCTTCCAATTCTTCATGCTTTTCTGATAACGCATTGATATGCTGTGTATTCTGTTCTTCCCATTCATGTAAAGGTATCAGCAGGGATTCTACAGAACTTTCCTTGGTATTGCGGCGCTTCATTCTGTCGAATACATAGAGCAAGACCACAACCAGGACTATCATAAAGATTACCGCAGCAATCATCGTGTTCAGCTGGACGGCATTGTTGTCCAACTGAGTGGCACGCGCTTCCAACTGCCTATCCTGTCGGCTCTGCTCCTGCAAGTCGAGGTAAATATTGCGGTTGTAATCGCTTTCCGGCTTATCATCGATGGCGGAATAAACCAGGCTGAGTCTTTCTCGGATAGATGCCACCAGGTCGGGTGCCTGCTGGATAGCCCTGTTCTGGTTGAGTGCCCTATTCAGGCAATCGCCTGCCGATTTATAATCCTTGATCTGCCAGTAGCATTCTGCCAGTGTGCGGTATGCTCCTGCCGTCTGGTAAACGTCTCCATATTCAGAAAAGATATTGAGTGCGCGTTGCGCAAAGTTTCCTGCCAGAAGTTCCAAAGGCATCTGTTCTACATTGAGATACTGGAAAGCCGGCAGATTGTTTTTTACCAGGAAATCGCGCTGTTCCGGATCCTGAATATGTTCGCTGATAGATTGCAGTGCGTTTGCCTGCCAGTATGGATAAGGATTGCTGCCACTTGCCAAAAAGTAGAGGCGAATGAGCATATCAAATTCCGCCTGACAGATTTCCTGTGGGGTGCCATGAGTGATGGCACCACCAGCTCCCATATTATAAAGATAGTTGAGATACTGTGCCGTATCCTGTTCCACTTCATCCGGGTCAAGATCTGCCAGCGCATTGAGCATCGGCTTGTCTAGCTGTACATAATAAAAATAGGTGGCAGCAACGATATCAAACTCACTCTTCGCATAAATGGCGCGATGACGCTCTCGAAGAGGAAGGTTATCTATTTCCTCACCGATTCTGCGCAGTTTACGGATGGCTTTTTCCCTGAAGCTATAAAAATCCTTGTTGCGGGCCTCACGCTGACAGAGTCGCATATTCTGAACGTCGGCAATAAGGAGTTCTATCTGATTGTCACTGCGTTCGTTTACCTTGTCAAGCCATCGCTTGGCAGTATGGTAATCCATCTTGGCAATAGCCACAAAAGCCAGGTTGTTGCAAGCTTCTGCGTATCCGGCAGGATAGTCTTCAGAAAGAGCCAAAGCCTTCTCTGCCAATACTTTAGTAGAATCAAGGTTACGATAGTGAAGCGCATAAGAAAGATAATTCAGCTCATCTACTTCGCCCTTATGCGATGGCGAACAAGCTGAAAAAACAAACATCGCCACCATCATACAGATGATGGCGATGTCATAAATATGATGAAATTTTTTATGCATCCTGATTATGCACGTGCCTTAGCAATGTAGCCCAAAGCTTCCTGGCACTTGGCTGTGATGGCAGCCCAATCTGCTGCAGCAACAGTCTCCTTTGGGAAGAGCTTAGAACCCATACCTACACAGAAAACACCCGCCTTGATCCAAGGAGTAAGGTTCTCCTCTGTTGGCTCTACTGCACCTGTTACCATGATGTTGCTCCAACGCAATGGTGCCATTACATTCTTAACGAATGAAGGACCACCTACATTACCTGCAGGGAATACCTTGGTTACATCGCAACCTGCTGCCTGAGCATTGTTGATCTCTGTTACAGAACCACAACCTGGTGAATAAGGCACCAAACGACGGTTACATACAGGAGCAATGTCAGGGTTGAAGTTAGGACCAACGATGAAGTTTGCACCCAACTGGAGATACAAGGAAGCAGTACCAGCGTCAACCACTGTACCAGCACCCAAGATCATCTCAGGGCACTCCTTATCAGCCCACTTTACCAATTCACCGAAAATCTCGTGAGCGAAATCGCCACGGTTGGTGAATTCAAATACGCGAACGCCACCCTCGTAGCATGCCTTGATTACGTTCTTGCAGATTTCGATATCTTTATTGAAGAATACAGGAACCATACCAGTCTCTTTCATAGCTGCCATGACCTGCATTTTGCTAAACTTTGCCATCTTCTTGTTTTAATGTTAAATGTTATCGCTGTACACGACCATTAGCGTTACCGCTAGCAAGGCTCTCAACCTCGTCAACAGAAACCAAGTTGAAGTCGCCTGGGATAGTGTGCTTCAAGGCAGAAGCAGCAACAGCGAACTCAAGAGCCTCGCCCTGAGTCTCCTTAGTCAGGAGACCATGAATCAAACCACCAGAGAAAGAGTCACCACCACCCACGCGGTCGATGATAGGGTTGATGTCGTAGTGCTTGCTCTGATAGAACTCCTTACCATCATAGATAAGAGCCTTCCAGCCATTATGAGAAGCAGAAAGAGACTCACGGAGCGTAGAAACGACATACTTGAAGCCGAACTCTTCCATCATACTCTTGAAGATGCCATAGTAACCCTCAGCATCAGTCTTGCCGCCTTCTACGTCTGCATCTGGCTTGAAGCCCAGGCAAAGCTGAGCATCTTCCTCGTTACCGATGCAAACATCTACATACTGCATCAATGGGCGCATTACAGAGATAGCCTTCTCTGATGTCCAGAGCTTCTTGCGGAAGTTGAGGTCAACAGATACTGTTACGCCATGACGCTTAGCTGCCTCACAAGCCAACTTGGTCAATTCTGCAGCCTTGTCGCTGATAGCAGGAGTAATTCCGCTCCAGTGGAACCACTGAGCACCCTCCATGATCTTGTCAAAGTCGAAATCAGAAGGATCAGCCTCTGCGATAGCGCTGTGAGCACGGTCGTAGATAACCTTAGATGGGCGCATAGAAGCACCTGTCTCTGCATAGTAGAGACCTACTCTATCACCACCGCGGGCGATAAACTCAGTATTGACGCCATAACGACGAAGACCATTTACTGCAATCTGGCCAATCTCGTGCTTTGGCAACTTTGATACGAAATATGCATCGTGACCATAGTTAGCAAGGCTAACAGCAACGTTAGCCTCACCACCACCAGGGATGATGCGAAGTGACTCACTCTGGATGAAACGATCGTTGCCTTCTGGTGACAAACGAAGCATAATCTCGCCTAATGTTACAATCTTTGCCATTGTTTGATAGTTTTAATTTCTTTGTTTTTATTGTTTGTTTACTAATAGACAATTTTGTAGTAGTTGTCCTTAACCGTTGGCAAAAATAGCTATAATTTCTCGAATACCAAAATTTAATCGCAGTTTTTTTCATTTATCGCCCTATTTTTTCGTATTTTTCTCACTTTTTCCCTTTTTTTCTCCTTTTTTTTCGTTTTTTGTGCAAAAAAAGAGCTGTGCATTCGCACAATTCAAAAAAATGTTGTATATTTGCGCCCGAATGCTGATGGTGTGACCGCACACAAACCAGCAGTTCAACAAAACATAGTAAAAAAGCACAGTTTGTGCGCACAGTTATTATATAATAATGTACGTGCGATGTGCTCAAAACCATAAACTTAAAAACAATGGCCGAAAGAATCAGAATCAAGGATATCGCCGAAAGAGCAGGCGTATCTGTAGGAACAGTGGACCGTGTGCTCCACGACCGCCCGAACGTGTCGAAGCCGGCTCGTGAGAAGGTGGAACAAGCGCTCAAGGAAATGAATTATCAACCTAATATGTATGCCAGTGCATTGGCATACAACAAGGCTTATACTTTTTATCTTCTGATACCGAAGCATGAGTCAGAAGCCTATTGGGAAGAGATAGAAGAAGGTGCAAGAAAGTGCGAAGACCAGCGCCGGGATTTCCATATTGATGTTGAGATTCGATTCTTTGAACGTTCCAACGAGGATTCTTTCAAGGCTGTTTCACAAGAGATTCTTGATGCCAATCCGGAAGGTGTTATCATAGTACCATCATCTTTGGAAGTGACACGTAGTTTTACAGACCAGTTGCATCAGAAGGGTATTCCGTTTATCCTGCTCGACTCATATATGCCAGACTTGCGTCCTCTCTCCTTCTATGGACAGGATTCGTTCTGCTCTGGCTTCTTTGCAGCCAAGATGCTGATGATGCTTGCGGGCAATGAGAAAGAGGTGATGCTGATGAGACAGACCAAGGATGGTCATGTGGTCAGCAAGCAGCAGGATAACCGTGAGGTGGGATTCCGTCATTATATGCACGATCATTTCCCACAGATTGTCATCAATGTGCTTGATCTTCCGCTCAATGGAACCCGCAACGAATACCAGAAGATGCTGGGTCAGTACTTTGACGAACATCCTGCTACACATCATTGTATAACAATGACATCGAAGGCGCATATCGTGGGAGATTATCTGCTTAAGTCCAATCGCCGTGATGTACAGATCATGGGTTATGATATGGTGGGCAAGAATGCGAAATGTCTTCGCGAAGGCAGTATCTCGTTCCTCATCGCACAGCATGCCTATATGCAGGGCTACTATTGCGTGGATACCCTCTTCCGTGCCATCGTTCTCAAGAAGAAGGTGAATCCGGTGAATTACATGCCTATTGAGCTGCTGATGAAGGAGAATATCGATTTCTACCGCAGAACGCAGATCTAAGCTCGCAACGAGTACAACGGCTATCGTGAGATTTCCATTTTCAAGAATGGAGTAACATTGTAATAACTTAAAAAGAAAAATGAGTAATAAGAAAGGATTGTTGGCGTTGTCGCCATTGTTTTTGTTGATTGTCCTCATCGTGGCATTCACCGTCTATTCGGTAGCTGCCAGTCATAAGGATACCAATTTGTCGCTCACCGTGGCATTTATGATCTCCAGTATCTATGCCATTGCGATTTCTGGTGGTATGCCCATCAAGAGTCGTGTAGATACCTATAGCAAGGGTGCCGGCGCCAACAATCTGATGCTCATGTTGTGGATATATGTATTGGCAGGTTCCTTCGCAGCTTCGGCTAAGGCGATGGGAGCTGTCGATGCAACGGTCAATCTTGCACTCAGCATTCTTCCCGCCAGTATGATTCTGCCGGGACTGTTTCTGGCAGCCTGCTTTATCTCCGTATCCATCGGAACAAGTGTAGGTACCGTTGTGGCACTTGTTCCTATAGCTGCGGGACTCGCCCACTCCATGGACGTTAATACAGGTATGATGACAGCTATCATCGTTGGTGGAGCTTACTTTGGAGACAATCTCTCCTTTATCTCTGATACCACGGTAGTAGCTACCCAGACTCAGAATTGCAAGATGAGCGATAAATTCCGTGTCAACTCTCTTATCGTGGTACCTGCCGCCGTTATTGTACTGGCTATCTATGCCGTGATGGGTATCGGTCTGCAGGCACCTACTGATATTCCGGAGGTTGAATATGTCAAGGTGCTTCCTTATCTGGTAGTACTTGTCACTGCTGTGGCGGGTATGAATGTGATGGCGGTTCTTACGATGGGAACATTGCTCTGTGGTGTGATTGGTGTGAGCTGTCAGCTTCTGGGTGCTACCGGAGGTTACGGTCTCTTTGGCTGGTTCTCAGCCATGGGTAACGGAATCATCGGTATGGGCGAACTGGTCATCATCGCAATGATGGCGGGTGGCATGCTCGAAATCATCCGTGAGAATGGCGGTATCAATTATATCATCGACAAGATTACGGCACACGTCAGTAACAAGCGAGGAGCCGAACTGTCTATTGCAGCACTGGTTTCCATGGTCAATGTATGTACTGCCAACAATACGGTTGCCATCCTCACGGTAGGCAACATAGCCAAGAAAATCGGTGATAAGTTTGGGGTAGATAACCGCAAGGCTGCCAGTATCCTCGATACTTTCTCCTGTACGGTTCAGGGCTTGATACCATACGGAGTACAGATGCTTCTGGCAGCAGGTCTTGCCAAACTGAGTCCGATGGATATCCTTCCATACCTCTATTATCCTCTGGCTATCGGTATAGCTGCGCTGTTTTCGATACTATTTCGTTACCCGAAGCGATACAGCTAGAATGGAAGTAGCTTATTGCCAATTGTTTAACTTTTAAATGAATACACGATGGATTTTTTACAGAGAAACCTTTTTGTCAAGCTGCGTTCCGATCATTTTCATACGAAGGAGGAGATGGAACCGATGACTACCTTCAAACAGAAGAAGATAGCCCAGATGATGAAGAACCTCAGCGATGTGCCTGCGGGTGAAGTACGAATGAACAATGGTTTCCTGAACCGACGTTTAGCCAGCATACAGGAAAATGAGCGTCATGCCATCGATACCTCTATTGAGACCATTTATTTACTTCGCATCATCGTATCCAATATCAATGGAATATTAGCCAATGGCATTAATCTTGGCGGTATCATCGAGATGGGAAACTACCTGCGTACCAAGGGCGACAAGGTAGATTTCGTAAAACTGGAAAAATGGCTGCGCAAGCTCCGCATCCAGCGTATGGCGCAGTTGCAGGGCAGTGTACTTATCCTTTTCTTCGAATTTGAACAGGATGAGATACCTTTCGTGCGCCGTGTAGAACGTGGTGCCTACAAGCTGACCCTCCGTTCGCTTTATTATAACAGTCTCGATCAGCAGGAAATTTTATTCGAGCAGACTCAGGCTGGATTCGTTCGCACCACCGGTGGCACGATGCGCAAAAACCTGCGCCGCAGTATGCGATATCTGGAATATGCGCCCATAGAAACTATCAGCAATTTCTGCAATAACTTCTACCGCTCGCTCTCAGAAATCGAAGAATAATATAAAATATATAAAAAATAAGCATACTCTGTGACGAATTTCAAGTGATTTTCGTACCTTTGCATCTATGAAACGATTTTGTATAACAATAATATCATCTATTATAACACTATGCGCAAGTGCGCAGGTGCAATGCGAGGATACCTGCAGTCATGTGCATGGCATAGACCTCAGCCACTATCAGGGCAATGTGTTCTGGGAAACGGTGGGCGATAACTCCAAGATGGCGTATGTCTATCTGAAGGCTACCGAAGGTGGAACCAATGTAGATAGCAAATATAAGCAGAATATTGATCTGGCTCATAGATATGGACTCAAGGTGGGTTCATACCACTTTTATCGTGCCCGTATTCCTCAGGAAACTCAGTTGAAGAATTTCAAGGCACAGTGCCGCCCTGGCGACCAGGATCTCTTGCCGATGATCGACGTAGAGACCAAGAGTGGTTTGGAAACAGAAGAATTTTGCGACTCACTCTTCAAGTTCCTGCGTCTCGTGGAAAAGGCATACAGGCAGAAGCCGCTCATCTATACGGGTGCCAACTTCTATGACCATTATCTCTTGGGAAAGCTCGACAGCTACAAGCTGATGATAGCACAATATACCAAGCGAGAACCAGTGCTCAAGGATGGAAGAGACTTTGAAATGTGGCAATATACCGGTAAGGGAAAGCTGAACGGTATCAATGGCTACGTTGATAAGAGCAGATTCATGGGCAGGCATCGATTGAGAGAGATTAGATTCAGACACAGATAAGGCATTGTAACTTTGAACTTGGAGCATTGAACTTTATGATTAGTTTCAAGGTAAAGAGTGAACAGGTCTGAAGCATAGAAATATGAATAATTTAAGTAAAACATAAACTTTAAATAAAACTATGGCAATTATTAAATGTCCAGAATGTGGTCGCCAGATCAGTGACAAGGCTCCAACCTGTCCTAGTTGTGGCGTTGAGATAGCTGGAAAAATCACTAAATGCCCTCATTGCGGTGAGGTTTATTTCAGCAGTCAGGAGATGTGCCCAAACTGCCATGAGATAGCAGTGGGTGTTACGCATCCTGTTGCATCATCTGCAGCTGTAAAAGATTCAACACCGGTTGTCCCTCCGTCTCCGGTATCTTCTCCAGCTTCAGAGATTCCTTCGACTTCTCAGACTATCCCTCCAACCCCTCCTGTCCCACCAGTACCTCCTGTACGTCGTCCTGGTGTTACTGCGAGCGGAAATGATGGCGGAGAGGGCAATACTCCTCAGGAACCACAGAAGAAAAAGAACACCCGCTCTATCTTCATCATCTCATTCATCTTTGCAGTCTTGGCATGTGGCATTATGTATTACTTCTACGACAGTGCCAATCGCAACAAGGAAATGGAAGCTTATGAGTATGCGATGCAAAGCAGCGATCCGATGGTACTGCAGAGTTATCTCGATACCTACAAGGATGCAGATGAAGCACATCGCGATTCCATCATGGCTCATCTTGACCAGTTGAAGCAGAACGACCAGGATTGGACCAATGCGATAGTGAGCGGATCGAAAGAAGCTTTGGAAGAATATCTCCAGAAGTATCCTAACAGTTTGCACAAGCAGGAAGCTTTGCTTAAAATAGATTCCCTCGACTGGAATGTGGCTAAGGCTGCAGATACAGCTGATGCCTACCAGGCATACCTGAATGCTCATACAGATGGTGCTCATATCGAAGAGGCTGAAAATGCCCTGAAGAAGGTGAAGAGCCGTGACCTCCAGCCAGAAGAAAAGCAGATGGTGAGCGGATTGTTCCGTCAGTTCTTCCAGAGCATCAATTCCCGTAATGCGGATGGATTGACAGCTACCTGCGAGGATATTCTCTCATCTTTGCTTGGCAAGAACTCGGCTACCAAGGCTGATGTCGTTACTTTTATGGACAAGCTCTATAAAGATAATGTTGCCAATATGAACTGGCACATCAACAACGACTACCAGATCAAGAAGCGCGAGGTTGGCGATGAGGAATATGAGTATCAGGTACAGTTCTCTGCCCGCCAGAACGTAGATTTGACAGATGGAACCAAGAAGGAACAACTCTTTAAGATTTCTGCAGTTGTTTCACCTGATGGCAAAGTTTCTGCCTTCAATATGAACAAGGTTTCTGATTAAAAAGAAAGCTCCGATGGTTTGTTGATTCCATCGGAGCTTTCTTTTTTCCTTTTACTTTGCTTCCTTCATCTGCCGGAGCAATTCCTTCTGTTTTTCATTCAGACCAGTAGGCAACTTCACATTATAGGTAATCATCAGATCACCGAAGGTTCCATCACCTCTGTCATAACCCTTGCCGCGAACACGTACCTTGGTACCGTTCTGGGTTTCCGGTTTGATCTTCAGTTTAATCTTTGAACCATTGCTCAATGTGATGATACCCTCACCACCGAGCAGTGCGGTGCACATGTCGATATTCACATTCATGTTCATCTCGCCGGTATTCGTTCTGCCGCTACGGCCACCGCAGCCGCCGTTACATCCGCCTGTACCATATTCAGCACCGGCACCGAAACCAGCACCTGCTCCGCCGAATCCGCCAAAGCCACCGAAACCGGCACCTTGTGAACCACGGGCACGACCTCCGCCGAAGAGATTTTCGAAGAAGCTGGAGAAACCGCCTCCTCCACCACCGAAGCTGCTGAAGTCGAAGCCTTCGAATGGATTCCCACCGCCGGCACCTCCGCCGGCAGCTCCATCATAGCCTCCACCACCGAAGCCTCCTACATTCTTCCACTGTTCGCCGTACTGGTCGTACTTAGCACGCTTGTCCGGATCGGAAATCACCTCATACGCCTCGTTCAGCGCCTGGAACTTAGCCTTTGCCTTTGGGTCGTTAGGATGCAAATCCGGATGAAACTGTTTAGCACGCTTGCGATATGCAGCGCGCACATCCTTCTGCGGGATGTTCTTATCTACACCGAGAATCTTGTAATAATCTACAAATGCCATAGTATAATACCTCCTATTTTTATGATTTTTATAAGAATCCAACAAAAAGTATGCCGTAATTGCCAACTTTTTTGTAATTTTGCAGTTGAAACAAATAAATTCGAGAAAAAGTATGAAAAAGTTATTCGCAGCGCTCTTGTTGGCGCTCACTTTTAATTCGCAGGCAATGGCTCAGCCGCGCACCGTCAAACTCAGAGTGATTCAGACGAGTGATGTCCATGGTTCTTTCTTCCCATACGATTTCATCAATCGCAAACCGAAGGCAGGAACCCTGGCACGCGTATCCTCTTATGTAAACGATCTGCGCAAGACCTATAAGGACAATGTCATCCTCCTGGAGAATGGTGATATCCTTCAGGGACAACCTACCTGCTATTTCTATAATTATGTCAACACCCAGGCTCGCAATGTGGCAGCTGATGTAGTCAACTATATGAAGTATGATGCCCAGGCTTTCGGTAATCACGATGTAGAGACAGGTCATGCGGTTTATGATAAGTGGATCAAGGAGTTAAACTGCCCGGTGCTGGGTGCCAACATCATTGATACCAAGACCGGTGAGCCTTATGTGAAGCCTTATATCATCCTGAACCGTGAGGGTGTGAAGATAGCCGTTCTCGGTATGCTGACCCCAGCTATTCCCAACTGGCTGACAGAGAATCTCTGGAGCGGAATGAAGTTTGAGAATATGGTGACCTGTGCCCGTAAATGGATGAAGATCATCCAGGAGAAGGAGAAGCCGGATGTTGTCATCGGAGTCTTCCACAGCGGTAAGGATGGCGGTATTGTCACTCCTGAATATGAGGAGGATGCCTCCCTGCGGGTAGCAAAGGAGGTGCCAGGCTTCGACATGGTACTCTTCGGACATGACCATACCCGCTGCAATGAGACGATCCTGAATGTGGAAGGTAAGCCTGTGGTGTGTCTCGACCCTGCCAATAATGCACTGAATGTGGCAGATGCCGAGGTGACCATTACCCTGAACAAGAAGAAGGTGAATGGTAAAAAACAGTATGTTGTGACAGACAAGAAGATAGTTGGCAGTCTGCCAGATGTGACAAAATGTCCTATTGATGAGGATTTCATGAAGGCATTCGAGCCTCAGATTGCAGAAATCAACAAGTTTGTCAGCAAGCAGATCGGAACTTTCAAGAATACCATTCATAGCCGCGAGTCTTTCTTCGGCAACTGCGCCTTCAATGACTTCATCCTCAACCTGCAGCTACAGATCACGAATGCTGATATTGCCTTCAATGCGCCCCTCCAGTTTAATT
>OIZE01002093.1_pt1 | contig 11044 bp, 10 predicted proteins | sample 1588421 | NCBI WGS metagenome assembly OIZE01 (sample SAMN03283251) | human gut metagenome | biome: human-associated habitat; material: feces | host: Homo sapiens | place: USA | collected 2013
TATATACTCGTTTCCTCTCTCGAAGATATAGCACTCAGGGTTGCGGTAGCTGTAGTTTCTTGCAAGCACTTCACACACAGACGGAATGATAGTCGTTCTCATAACGCTGGTGTCCTCGCCAAGAGGGTTTGTGATAACAACTGTCTTTCTCAGTTTTGAGTCAGCAGGAAGATTTATCTTGTCAAAATACTTAGGCGAAATGAATGAGAATGTAGATATCTCGTTAAGACCCATAGCGAGCATAGATCTCTGTATATGTCTGTCAAACTTCTGCGCCTCGGTGAGCTTAGCCTGAGCAACACCTCTAACGATAGTGTTTGGAATCTTGTTGTAGCCGTAAAGTCTAGCAACTTCCTCTGCCACGTCAGCCTTGCAGGCAATGTCCACTCTGTACCATGGCGAAACTACCTTGCCGTCCTTTATAACAAAGCCGAGCCTTGTGAGATATTCAACCATGTCGCTCTCAGGTATTTCAGTACCAAGGAACTTATTTATCCACTCAGGGTCAAAATCCACCGTCTTAGGTGTCTCGTCCTCATAGTTCTCATCAATGTAAGTCTTTACGACCTCGCCAGCACCAAGCTCTTCAACAAGCTGGAAAGCTCTCATAAGAGCCTCGTAGCACTCGTGTGGGTCAAGACCCTTTTCATATCTTGCAGAAGCATCAGTTCTCATGCCAAGCTTCTTGGCTGTAGTTCTTACGCTTGCGCCGTCAAAGCAAGCAGACTCAAATACAACAGTAGTTGTATCGTCCATGATGCCGCTGTATTCGCCGCCCATAACGCCTGCAACTGCAACCGGCTTTTCAGCGTCAGCAATGACCAGCATCTCTTCTGAAAGCTCTCTTACCTCGCCGTCAAGAGTTGTGATAGTTTCTCCTGCCTTAGCGTTTCTGATGTTGATAGATGCGTCCTTGACATATCTCAAATCAAAAGCGTGCATCGGTCTGCCGTATTCAAGCATAACATAGTTTGTAATATCAACAAAGTTGTTGATAGGTCTAACGCCGCAGCCTCTGAGTCTTTCTCTCATCCAACGAGGTGAAGGACCTATCTTTACGTTCTTAACGATACCGGCCATATATCTCTTGCAAAGGTCAGTGTTGTGTATCTTTACCTTGAGCATATCGTTGATATCCCCGTCAATGCCCTTGAACTCAGGCTTCTTGACTTTCAGCTCTGTGCCGAAAGTAGCCGCAGTTTCTCTTGCAAGACCGATAACAGAAAGACAGTCAGGTCTGTTTGAAGTTATCTCAAACTCAACTGTCGTATCATTATATCCTATAGCCTCATGTATATCCTTGCCTACAGTCTTGTCGCAGTCATCTCCGAGAATGAAGATTCCGTCCTCTATAGCATATGGGAAATCGTGAACAGAAAGTCCAAGCTCGCCCAGTGAGCAAAGCATACCATTAGAAGCAACGCCTCTCAGCTTGCCCTTTGTTATCTTCACCTGCTTGCCCTCATGAAGTACAGATGACTTGTGCTTTGCAACAGGCACAAAATCGCCCTCGCGAACGTTCTGAGCGCCTGTAACTATCTGAACAGGCTCGTCCTCTCCAACATCTACCTGAGTGATGAACATATGGTCAGAGTCAGGGTGACGCTCCATAGAAACTACCTTGCCCACAACAACGTTAGAAATATCCTTGCCCTCCTGCTCAAAGCACTCTACCTTTGAGCCTGAAAGCGTCAGAGCGGAAACAAAATCCTTTATCGGCATATCGCAGTCTACATAGTCTGCAAGCCATTTCATTGACAAATCCATTTATTATTCCTCCGTAATCTTATCATTTACCGCAGTTTTGTATCTTCTCGTCCAAGTCTTTCAGAAACAGCGGTCTGTAAATGTAAAAATCCTTCCACTGTTTTATGTTCACAGTATATTTTATCCCGAAATTATCAGTTATCTCAGCTTTCATGCTGTCATTGACACCATTTGTGCTGTGAACTATGGTCTTGAACTCTCTAATATCCGTATATTTTATAAGCAGTTTAGCCTTAGGCACATACATATATCTGTCAAGTAGATAAAAGGTCTTGTATTTGAACTCGCTTCCCTCTATCTCGCTTTCCAAAGCCAGCATATCCTGAGCGTCAAATTGCTCCAGCCTTGCAAGGTTCCCTCTGTATTGTTTTACCTGCCTTTTAAATCCTCTTATTCCGATAAAAAGCAGGATACCCAGAAAAATCATCAGAAACCCACATAGCATGAGCATATCCCATGCACTCTGCTGATCTTTTACAAGCATGACCGATAACCCACCGCCAACGCCTACTATCAGCGCCATAAATGTGCTGATAGCCGCCGACGTTACAAGCTTAGCCTTTGACGGCACAAGCTTTCTGTAAAGCCTGCTCTGGCTCATAACTTCATTCATCAGAACTGCTCTAAAAATCTCATATCGTTCTCATAAAGCAGACGCATATCATTGATGTTGTATCTGCCCATTGTTATTCTTTCAAGACCGATACCAAATGCAAATCCGCTGTAAACCTCAGGGTCAATGCCACAGCCCTCAAGTACCTTAGGGTGTACCATACCTGCGCCGAGAAGCTCTACCCAGCCCTCCTGCTTGCACATTGAACAGCCCTTGCCATGGCAGTTGAAGCACATAAGGTCAACTTCAGCAGAAGGCTCTGTGTATGGGAAGTGGTGCGGACGAAGTCTTATCTGAGTGTCCTCGCCGTAAAGACGCTTCATAAGAAGCTCCAGCGTACCCTTAAGGTCAGCCATAGTGATGCCCTTGTCAATAACAAGACCCTCTATCTGGTGGAACAGCGGTGAATGTGTAGCGTCCACTGTGTCAGAACGGTAAACTCTGCCCGGTGAAATGATTCTGATAGGCGGCTTTCTCTTTTCCATTGTTCTTATCTGAACAGAAGAAGTCTGTGTTCTAAGAACAACATTCTCATTGATGTAGAATGTATCCTGCGTATCTCTTGCAGGGTGAGATTTAGGCATATTCAGTGCCTCGAAGCAATAATGGTCTGTTTCTACCTCAGGGCCGTCCACAATATCAAAGCCCATGCCAAGGAACACTTCCTCTACCTCTTCAAGAGTAGCGTTCAGAGGGTGAGGTCTGCCTATTCTTGTTTTCTTGCCCGGAAGCGTAACGTCTATAGCTTCCTCTGTAAGCCTTACCTGCTCCATTTTGCTTTTAAGCTCTTCCTTACGCTTATTGAGAGCGTTCTCAATATCAGCTCTTACCTTGTTTGCAAGCTGACCGATAACAGGTCTTTCCTCTGCGGAAAGCTTACCCATTTGCTTAAGTATGGAAGTTATCTCTCCCTTTTTGCCAAGAAATCTTACTCTGAAATCTTCCAACAGCTTGGCGTCATCAATATGTGAAAGTTCTTCTTTCGCACGCTCGTCAATGCTTTTCAACTGTTCTTTCATTACTTATCCTCCTATAAAAATAAGCCCTGCCCCGACTAAACAGGACAAGACTTTGAAATTCTTGTTTATACCACCTATCAGTAAAGAGCCAACACTCTCCCGTCCTTAACGCAGACAGACGTTCACGCTTACTAAAGACTATCTCTCATTCGGCATGACCACTCGCAAGTGAACTTCATTTTGTCAGGATATAAAGCCGCTTTCAGAAAACGCACACACGCCGCAGCTTCTCTCTGAAGACCCTTAGCAAAACTACTCTCTCGGTCATAGTGTTTTAAGTGTATTGATACAATAATATGTTATCACATTCTGCCCCACATTTCAAGGGCTTAACAAAAAGTTTACAACTACAGCCCATGCTTATGAAGTCTGTCCCACTTCATATCCTCCTCGGAGTAATAATCGTCCTCCTCGTCCTCTAACTTGTTGTATTCCTTGTGTGGATAACCTATCTTCTCATAAAAGTCATTGATAAGCACAAGCTTGCCCTTAGTGTCCTGAAAGCTCAGAGCTATCATACCGTCCTCAGGCACAAAAGCTTTCTCCCTGCCCTCTTTGTCCTTTACCACAAAGCTTGACTTCTCAACATTTTTCAGCACGCAAATGAGTCTGCCCTTGTTTGTCTGATAAGATCTTTCCACTTCGTCATAGTAAAGGCATATGTGCAGATAGCTTTTAGAAAGCCCCATGCGTTGAGAGTGTTCAATGTGATCCTCATATATCCTCGTGTAAACATCAGCGTCCCGTGAAAGCGAGTAATACCAGTACATAAGCCCGCCCACAGAACAGTTGCAAGCCCCCAGCAGGATAAGCAGGACCTTGGCAAAGACCGCACTTGCAAACACCGCACCAATTATGATGATAACGACCCCAAGCAGGATATTCTTATACATATTCCTCTGCATTTTCCTGTGTTCTTCAATATCATGTGCCGCCTTGACCTGCCTCTCCGCCCTTGACAGCTTCGGAGGATATTCATAAACCGCCTGCAAAACATTCACCTCACAATTAGGATAACCATATGATACAAAAAATGCACAACACCCATAAGAGCATTGTACATTTTCTTATCTATTTTCAGTTTTATTATACACCTAAAATGTGCAAAAGTCAACACGTTTGAGTAAAAATGTGCCACATATGTGAAGCCTCACATGACTAAAGTCACGTGCTTCCCATAAGTGTATAAATACACGTAGTTTCTTTAGGAAACGGGAACAGCGTTACTACAAATACAGCTAGAACTCAGAAACCTATGCCGATAAAGACATAAGCTCCGCATTCAAGCTAATTAATGTAGATAACGTGCAGGTGCTTCTCCTAGCAGCCTGAGGAACTTTTGCCTCAAGTGCTAACCTCTCCCTCATGGGCAAGGATTTTAGTATTTCTCGTACAAAGTATCTGCTTCCTATGTTATACGAAGCAGACAGATCACAGTTGTACGTCTTTCCGTTTTTAAATTTGCAAAGCTCATAAGTATCAAAGCCGCCATATTTGCCACGAAGAACAGCACCGCTGCCGTCATAGGCAAGCTTACTTGTTCCCCAAGCACATATATGGCTTATCCTCTTTCCCAGTCTGTGTGCTTTATCTGTTACGATAGCCTGTACTTCCTGGCTTCTCCACAGCTTGAGCTTTTGTTTCTTTGAGCCTCTTACTTTCCCTTTTTTATCAAGGTGTTCAAAAACAATTACATCAGCGTTATACATAATTGATATATCCATTATGTAATTTGCTGTTTTGCAAGCAATATCATGATTTATACTCTTTGCTCTAGCCCAAAGCCTTGGTGTTTTACTATTACCATACTGCTGTGCTTTCTTTATACGATTAATGCTATGCGTTAGACGGTCTGTTTCTTTAGGAAGCTTGCAAAAACGTCTTCCAATGATAGTGCCGTCGCTGCGTATAACGCTTATGGTAGAGGCTGTATTTATGCCAAGATCCACAGCTACTATGGTTTGTTCAAACACGCTTTTGTTTGTTAGTTTTGTTTCTTCTTCAAATGGGAAGTCCAAAAACCACTCTTTGCCTCTTTTCTGAAGAGTTGGAACACACTTTTTTCTATCGTTACAATGCTTGTATATGTAATCCATATCCGATCTTCTCAATCTAATAGTTATCCAATCCCAGGTATTGCGTATATACACCTTCACCTGAACTGTGTACTTATCAACTTCTCTGAACATTCTGCGACTATACATACGAGGATAAACATATCCTGCTTTCGGAAAAGAAGGCTTTTTGCCTTTGCATTCTTTCTTCCAGTTATCAAGATTACTTGTATATGAGGCTATCTTGCCGATAGCTTCATTGATAGCTCCTCTTCTTAAAGAAGAAGGCAGTTTGTAGAACTTTGAATCAAAATCATATGTAGGATGTGGATTATCCTTTGTTCTATGCACAAGGCGTTCAACCAAGAATTGTTTTCTGTTGCCGTTTAACTGTGATATCTTATCCCAGTTATCATAGCACACAGTAAGGAGATAATCAACAGCTTCACGATATATGGATATCGTATCCTTGAATATATGATTATATCCCTTTATCTTTACTTTGTATGTTGTGTAGATCTTCATTATCGTGAAGCCTCCTTTCTCTGATTATTTGCTCATTTATTTATTTTTTCACTTGTTCAAGAGACCTATCGCTTACGGTAGCTACAAAATATGACGGATTCCATAAATGTCATCCCCATAGCTGTTTCTTTAGTTCTGGGTGACTTAAAAACAACCATCTTGCGGTATTGCCTTTAAGAATTTTAATAGCATCGGATAGTCTAAGCTGAGGTTTGCAATCAACAAGAAGATGTATATGGTCTGGCATTATTTCCATTGCAATAGGAATCATATCTAAGGATTCATCAATTACCTATTCTTCTTGCTGTCATTCTCTCTTATCTCAACACGACGAATCTTACCGCTGATAGTCTTAGGCAGCTCGTCCACGAACTCAACTATTCTAGGATACTTGTAAGGCGCAGTTGATTGCTTAACATAGTTCTGAAGCTCCTTAGCAAGCTCAGGAGAAGCAGTGTAGCCCTTTGCAAGCACGATAGTAGCCTTAACTACCTTTCCTCTGATAGCGTCATCAGCCGCCGTGATAGCGCACTCAAGTACAGAAGGGTGTTCCATAAGGATACTCTCTATCTCGAAAGGTCCTATACGATAACCCGAAGCCTTGATAAGGTCGTCCGTTCTTCCAACATACCAGTAGTAGCCGTCATCATCCATGTAAGCAGTGTCGCCTGTGTGATACATACCAAATCTCCAAGCGTTGTCCGTTGCCTCAGGGTTTCTGTAATACTCCTTGAACAGCGCAGGGTTCTCGCCCCTCTTAGCATAAACAACGATCTCACCTGTCTCGCCTACCTTAACAGGCTTGCCCTCGTTGTCAACTATACCGATATTGTAAAGCGGTGTAGGCTTGCCCATGGAGCCCGGCTTTGGCTCCATGCCGTAAAGATTGCCCACAAGCACAGCTCCCTCTGTCTGACCGAAGCCCTCCATAAGCTTAAGACCTGTGTACTCATACCACTTGTTGAATACTTCAGGGTTAAGAGCCTCACCGGCGATACAGCTATATTTCAGTGAAGAAAGGTCATAGTTTTCAAGACCCTCCTTGATGAAAAATCTGTACATGGTCGGAGGTGCGCAGAAAGAAGTCAGCTTGTAATCCTGAATTACTTTCAGCACGTTTGCAGGAATAAATCTGTCGAAGTCATATACAAAAGTCGTTGCACCGCAGATAAACTGACCAAACATCTTGCCCCATGCACACTTAGCCCAGCCTGTCTCAGAAACAGTAAGGTGCAGTGAGTTCTCGTCAAGGTGGTGCCAGTGCTTAGCAGTGATAATGTGTGCCGCAGCCAGTGAATACTTGTGCAGTACCATTTTAGGATAGCCGGTCGTACCTGAGCTGAAATACATGAGCATTGACTCAGTAACGTGTGTTTCGATCCTCTCAAAAGTCTTTGGATACTTGTCCATTTCGCTGAGAAAATCTATCCAACCCTCTTTAGCACCGTGAGTGATAAACTTCTCTTTCATTCCGCTGTACTGCTCAAGAGCTCTGTCCACCTGATTAGGAACATCGTCCTCCGCAGTTGCCACGATATAAGAGATAGAAGCAGCGTCAAAGCGGTAAACATAATCTTTTTTCTTAAGCTGACAAGTTGCAGGCACAAGAACAGCACCTATCTTCATAAGACCGTAGGCAAGAAACCAAAACTCATAATGACGTTTAAGAACAGCCATAACAAAATCGCCCTTCTTAACTCCGTGTGCCAGCATCATGTTAGCCACCTGACTGCTCTTTTCAGAAAGATCCTTGTAAGTGAAGATATGCTCCTCACCCTCCTCATTTACCCACTGCATAGCCACCTTGTCAGGTACGTTCTTAGCCAGCTCGTCTATAACGTCATATGAGAAGTTGAAGTTCTCAGGCAGGTCAAGCTTAAAGCTTTTAAGTCTGCCCTCGCTGTCAAGCTCCTCGTCAACAAACCTCTTGTAGAAATCAGCCATTACAAAACTCATATATGAAATCCTCCGTTTTAATTATATCCTGTTTATCTCGTGGCAAATGCTCACTATGTCCTGCGGAACTTCCGCAATATACTTCGCACCTGCATTTTCAAGTTCTTCTCTGCCCCTGAAGCCCCATTCACAGCCAATGCAGTCAAGACCCGCATTTTTTGCCGTCATAACATCAACATCAGAATCTCCGATAAGCACAGCTTCCTCAGCCTTGACCCCAAGCGAGCCAAGAATATTGTATATTATCTCAGGCGCAGGCTTTGTCGGAACACCGTCCTTTTTGCCCTCGATCAGGTCAAAATCTTTCTCACCGAAAATATTCTTTACAATGTAGTTCACAAAGCCGTCAGGCTTGTTTGAAGCCACCGCCGTCATAATTCCCTCATTGCGAAGCGTGTCAAGCACCTCGCAGATATGCTCATAAGGCTTGGTCTTGTTCACACATCTCTTGTTGTATTCCTCAGAGAACTCAGCATGATACTTTTTGATGTTCTCCTCGCTTCTCAGCTTCTCAGGCAAAGCCCGCTCAACAAGCTTCAAAGTACCATTTCCCACTAAATGCTTGTAGGTATCATAATCAAACACAGGAAACCCATATCTCTCAAGTACCGCATTCATGGCGTCCCCAAGATCATAAATAGAATTTACAAGCGTTCCGTCCAAATCAAAAATAAATAGCTTTTTCATAAAACCAGCTATAAAAAAAGCCTTTCCTCCCTCCGACTTTCCATAAACTTGTCGGTCACCATGCACTAATTTTTACACTTATCGCAAGTTTGTACACTTATCATAAGTTTGTACATCAATCGCAAATTTATACACTTGTCTAAAAATCACGAGATTTATTATACACTGATATTGTGGCTTGTTTATGAACATACACACCTGTAATTGTTAAATTAAAATTCACAAAGATATCTATGTGATACATATTTATGTGAATAAGAAAGTTGTTTTAAGCAAATATAGTCTGTTCAGCGAATATTTTAAGCCCTATACATATTAAAATAACTCCCCCAACTATCCTTGCCTTGCTTTTGAGTTTTCCGCTGAATTTGTTACCAAGCATAAACCCACAGAACGATAAGGCCGCCGTAACAACACATATAAACGCCGCCGACCTGACTATGCCCACACCAAGTGCCGCAAAGCTTATGCCCACAGCCAGTGCGTCCACAGAAGTGGCAAATCCCTGCACAAGCACCGCCCCGAAAGTGAGCCTGCCCCCTGTCTGGATCTCATCGTCCCCCGAACCGCATATCATGTTCAACCCTATGAACCCAAGCAGTATCAAAGCTATCCAGTGGTCGAACCTCTCTATGTACTCCGCAAAATTCATGCCCAGCGCATAGCCGATCGCAGGCATTATCCCCTGAAAAAGCCCGAATATGATACCGCACATCAATGCTCCCCTGACTCTCCCCTTTCTGACGCAAAGCCCATTAGTCACCGATACCGCAAAAGCGTCCATAGAAAGTCCACACGCAGTAAGAAAAAGCTCAAAAATACTCATATAATCCCCCTGTATAATTTATAAAAACAGCTTTACATTCAATCTTGACTTCCCTTATATTTTTATCTGCACCCACACTTTTTACGCCTGCTACCACACCTTTCCTGTAGGGGCGAACAGCGTTCGCCCATCGAAGCAACAAACCCATGCTTTCATCAAATAAAATAGCCCCCACTCTATAAAAAAACGCCATCTCCGTAAAATACAAAATAACATCTTTGCATTTTCCGAAAACAGCGTCATACCGTTATATTTTGTTAATCCTCACACTTTGAAGCAAGAAGCGAGCTGTATTGATTTCTGAACTGCTCAAATCTGCCCTCGTCAAGAGCCTCTCTTATCTTCTCCGTGAGCGTGTTGTAGAAATACAGATTGTGCATAACTGCCAGCCTGCCGCCCAACTGCTCCTCAGACTTGAACAGATGACGAATATATGCCCTGCTGTGATTACGGCAAGCAGGACAATCGCAATGCTCGTCAATAGGTCTAGGGTCAGTTTCATACCTTTTATTAGTGATGTGCATAATGCCGTTCCATGTGAACAGCGTTCCGTGACGTGCATTTCTGCTTGGCATTACGCAATCAAAGAAGTCCACGCCTCTGTAAACTGCCTCGATTATGTTTGTCGGCGTGCCAACGCCCATAAGATATCTCGGCTTATCCTTTGGCATAAAAGGCTCGACCTTTTCGATAATGTTATACATTACCTCAGTCGGCTCGCCTACCGCCAGACCGCCAATAGCAAAGCCCGAACAGTATTCCATTTCTCTTATGCGCTTCATATGCTCGATACGCAGATCCTCATAAGTACAGCCCTGATTGATACCGAACAGCATCTGATGCTTATTTATAGTCTCCTCAAGTCCGTTGAGCCTTTTCTGCTCAGCGATACATCTCTCAAGCCACCTTACCGTTCTATCACAGCTTGCCTTTGAATAGCTATGCTCAGCAGGGTTTTCCACACACTCGTCAAACGCCATTGCAATAGTAGACGCAAGGTGCGATTGTATCTGCATACTCTCCTCAGGACCCATAAAAATTCTGCGACCGTCAACGTGAGAGTTGAAGTACACGCCCTCCTCTTTGATTTTACGCAGCTTGGCCAAAGAAAATACCTGAAATCCGCCGCTGTCTGTAAGAATAGGCTTGTCCCAGTTCATGAACTTGTGAAGTCCGCCCATTTTGTATATAACGTCATCGCCCGGTCTGACGTGCAAATGATAGGTATTGCAAAGCTCCACCTGCGTTTTAAGCTCATTTTTCAGATCAATGGAAGAAACTCCGCCCTTTATCGCCGCCGAAGTTCCCACGTTCATAAATACAGGCGTCTGTATAGTTCCATGAACAGTTTCAAACTGCCCCCTGCGTGCAGCACCCTCTTGTTTAAGTAATGTAAACATAAATTCTCCTTTATCATTCTATTATATCAGACGGCAGCCAGCCGACTGTGGCATTTTCCGAAATTACCAAAGACATTGTTTCATCTTCGTAAAAGACCGATACCCGCTCACCTTTTCTGACAGCAGGAAACGATGACAAAAACTGATATACATGAGGCTTTTCATCAAAAAAATATATATCAAGGTCAGGAATAAGG
>OIZE01002094.1_pt1 | contig 11039 bp, 10 predicted proteins | sample 1588421 | NCBI WGS metagenome assembly OIZE01 (sample SAMN03283251) | human gut metagenome | biome: human-associated habitat; material: feces | host: Homo sapiens | place: USA | collected 2013
TTAATAGGGATTTGATAAGACGTAAGATTGTGCAGTTAACCTACGCATACTATCAAAACAGCGATCATAACATGGAGAACGCTGAGAAGGAGCTGATGTTTAGTCTCTCCAAGTCATACGATTTGTACAACTACATGTTGCAACTCATCGTTGCCATCACCCAGGAGGCACGCAAGCGCTACGATGTAGATGTAGCTCGTGCCAAGAGAGAGGGTGAGCAGGAACCTTCACCACGTTTCGCATTCAATAAGTTCGCTCTGCAGCTCGAAGAGAACAAGATGCTGCTCGAATGGATAGATGTAAAGCATTCCAACTGGGATGAGGATATTGAAATGGTGCGCAAAGTGTATACTGCGATTACGTCTAGTGATCTCTATGCTGATTATGTCAGTGGTGCTATTGATGAGGAACTCGCCGATCTTGACGAGTACAGCCGCGACCGTGAGGTATGGCGCCGCATCTACAAGCAGTTCATTCAGAATAATGAAGATCTTGATGCATTCCTTGAGGAGAAGAGCCTCTACTGGAACGATGACAAGGATATCATAGATACTTTCGTATTGAAGACTATCAAGCGTTTCGACCCGGAAGCTAAGGCCAAGCAGGAATTGCTGCCGGAATATAAGGATGCTGAAGACAGAGAGTTTGCACGCAAGCTCTTCCGTGCTACCATCCTCAACTGCGATACCTACCAGCGCTATATGAGCGAGGCTTTGCGCAACTGGGATTTCTCACGTCTTGCCTATATGGATGTGATTATCATGCAGATTGCCATCGCCGAGGTGATGAACTTCCCTGGCATCCCGGCTACCGTCACTATCAACGAGTATGTAGAACTTGCCAAGGCATACAGCACTCCTCGCAGCGGCGGTTATGTTAACGGTATGCTCGACAGCATCTGCCGCGAGCTCATCAGCCGCAACCTCATCCAGAAGGAGATGCCTGAGCGCAAGCAGCATCAGCATGCACAGCACGGCGAACATGCCGGCAAACAGCGCCCAGACAACCAGCACCCAGCCGGCCGTCGTCCGCGCATTCATCGCGCTCCGGGCGAGGGTGAGTAAATAACGGAGGCCTTTCTTGCTGGCCACACCTTATTTATATAATAGAACATAAAATAATAATAGATAATACTTTAACGACATGACAAATTTAGTATTGCAAGCAGCTGCCGGTGGTAGCAGCATGAGTTTTCTCATCATGATGGTAGCTATTTTCGCTATCATGTGGTTCTTTATGATCCGTCCTCAGCAGAAGAAGCAGAAGGAAATCCGCAAGTTCCAGAATGCTTTGGCAGAGGGTACCAAGGTGGTTACAGGCGGCGGTGTTTACGGCACTGTTAAGCGTGTTGACCTTGAGGCTAATACCGTTGATGTTGAGATAGCTCGTGGCGTGGTAATCACTGTAGCTAAGGGCTACGTGTTTGCTGATGCAGCTAGTCAGACACCTAATGCATAGTATCAAGAGCATATTAAAAGCTGTCAGAAACTTCCTGTTCAGTGGTCTGAATAAGGAGTTTCTGATTTTTTTGTTCTTTCTCGCTCTCAGCGGCATCTTCTGGCTGATGATGACGCTCAATGAGACTACCGAGAGAGAATTCAATATTCCTGTGCAGTTAACCGGCGTGCCCCGCAATGCGGTAATAACCGGCGAACTCCCTGATACCGTGCATATTACGGTGCGCGATAAGGGATTCACACTCGTTACCTATGCTTACGGAGGCAAGATTCATCCGCTCACATTCCGGTTTGCCAATTATGCCGACGAGGAAACGGGAACGGGACAGATTCCGATGGCTGATGTGCAGAAACAGGTGGCATCCCAGCTCTATGGCTCTACCAAACTGATCTCCATCAAGCCGGCAAAATTCGATTTCTTCTTCACCTACGGCTCTTCCAAGCGAGTGCCTGTGGTGTTCAGAGGTAGGATTACAACCAGCAAGAGCTATTATCTGGCGCATACCGAATTCCTGCCGTCTACGGTTACGGTTTATGCCAACAAGAAGCAGCTCGACCAGTTGGAATCGGTAGAAATCGAGCCGTTCAACATGCGCAACCTGCAGGATACCATTCATCGCAACGTACCTATCAAGAAGATACGTGGCATGAAAATTGTGCCTCAGATGGTGCGCCTGGCGGTATATCCTGATGTGCTTACCGAAGAGTCGGTCGATGTGCCTGTTACGGCCATTAACATGCCTGATAACATGGTGCTCCGTACCTTCCCGTCTAAAGTGGCGGTAAGATTCACCATCGGAGCCAGCCTCTTCAGAACCATCAAGCCGAGCCAGTTTAAGGTGGTAGTAGATTATAACGATCTGGCTAACAACCCTTCTGATAAGTGCCGCCTACAGTTGCGCAGCGTGCCGCGCTTGGTGAGCAAGGCGCATCTCGAACTGGAAACGGTAGATTATCTGCTGGAACAGCAATGATGATTAACTGAACTTGCGAACTTGAATAATTAATAATTCATCGTGATGAAGATAGCTATAACGGGCGGTATAGGTAGCGGAAAGAGCTATGTGTGCCGGATATTGGAGAAACAGGGCATCCGGGTTTACGACTGCGATGCTGAGGCTAAGCGGCTCATGCGCACCGATGCCCGCTTGCAGGCTGGTTTGAAGAAGCTGGTGGGCGAGCAGGTTTACAGTGCAGAGGGCGTTTTGCAGAAGCCCGTGCTGGCTCAGTTTCTGCTGGCTGGCGAGGCTAACAAGCAGGCTGTTAACGATGTGGTTCATCCGGCTGTGGCGCGCGATTTCGAGCAGAGCAGCTATGAGTGGATGGAGAGTGCTATCCTCTTCGATAGCGGTTTCTATCGCCGTATCCACCTCGATTTCGTGGTCTGCGTAACGGCTCCCGTCCCGGTCCGCATCCAGCGTATCATGCAGCGCGACCGTATCCCGGCAGAGAAGGCGCAGCAGTGGATAGATGCCGTCATGCCGCAGGAAGAACTTGCAGCCCGCTCCGATTTCGAAATCGTGAACGATGGCGAGCAGGATATCGATGCACAGGTAAGGAAATTATTAGATATCATTAATAATAAAGAATAATAGAAAAGACAATGGAAACAATCCTTTCAATTGCAGGCAAACCAGGCCTTTATAAATTGGTTTCAAGAGGTAACAGAAACCTCATCGTAGAAACACTCGATGAGACTCACAAGCGTATCCCAGCTTTCGCTACCGACCGCGTAACAAGCCTTGGTGACATCGCTATGTATACAGACGCTGATGAGGTGCCACTCTGGGAAGTGCTCGACAGCGTAAGCAAGAAGGAAGAGGGCAAGCCTAGCACTTTCAACTACAAGAAGGCGCCTGTTGCTGAGCTCCACGCTTATTTTGCTGAGGTTCTTCCTAACTACGATCGCGACCGTGTTCACGACAGCGATATCAAGAAGCTCCTCCAGTGGTACAACATTCTTGCTAAGTACGGCATCACCGATTTCAAGGCTACTCTCGCTCCTACAGAGGGTGAGAACGTAGATGATCGTGCTGAGCAGGTTGCTGAGTAAAAAATAAATTGCAGTTGTATTATACTTAAGGGTGTTCATACTTCTAGAAATAGAATATGATACACCCTTTTTTTATTCCTTTTCAATCTTTTTCAGTTCCTTTTCAAATCTTCTGCGATACATTTCTCCCGCTATGGTCAGACCGAACGGGAAGGCTAACCAGATGCCCAGAATGCCCAAGCCGCAAGGGAAACCCAGGGTGTAGCCCAGCGGCAAGGAGATGACGAAATAGGCGATGAAGGCATAGAGCACCATCGGCTTCACACAGGCGATGCCACGCAGCGCATTGGCAAAGGTATACTGCAGTCCGTCGCCAAACTGATATACCATCAACAGGATAATCAGCGTAGCCACATACGCCTGCACCTCCACATTATCATTAAACCAGCCACCTATCTGATGGCGAAGCAGGAACACCGGCAAACCCATACACAGCGAGAACAGCAGGTTCAGCCGGAACCCGTCGTAGGCATTTCGGCGAACTGCCCCGTAGTCCTTCTGTCCCATAAAATGGCTCACGCGGATAGCCAGCGCTGCCGCCATGCCCGAAAGCACGAGATAGAAGAGCTGCGAGAGGGTAATCATCACCTGATGAGCCGCCAGCGGAATGGTTCCCAGCCAGCCCACCATCACACAGCTCAGCGTGAAGGCAGCCGATTCCATGCCCAGCTGCAGCGCCACAGGCCAGCCCAACCGGTTCATCTCCCTGAAGTCAGCCTTGGTCAGAGAACTGTGCAGAATATCGCGTCTGTATTCCCCGAAATTCTTGCCCGTCATCAGCATGCCCACCATCGCCAGCGCCATCAGAATGCGGCTCACCAGCGTCGAAATACCGGCTCCCAGCAAACCCAGTTCCGGGAAGCCTGCCACACCGTAAATCAGTACCCAGTTGCCTAGGATATTGATTACGTTGCCGCCAATCATCGCCCACATCGCCACCTTGGTCTGTCCGAGTCCGTCAAGAAATTGCTTCATCGTGAAGAAGATGCCCATGAAGAGCACCGAGGCGAGGTTTACCAGAAAGTAAGGACGGATGAGTGAGAGCAGCTCTTCAGGCTGTCCGATGCGCCCCAGATTCAGGTAGAGCACAACGAGGGCGAGGGTGAAGATGATGCCCGTCAGCATGTTGGCACAGAAGGCATTGCGCACTTTCTGTCCGATGCAGTCGGTCCGTTCCTCGCCGTAGAGCCGTCCGATGATAGGAGTGAGTCCGTAGGTGAATCCCATATAGGATACGAAAACGAGACCGAAGATATTGTTCACCAGTCCGGCAGCCGCCAGTTCGGGTGTACTGTGATGGCCTATCATCAGCGTATCAGCAAATCCCAGGATGATGGTACCCAGCTGTCCTATGATGATAGGAATGCCGATAGCTAGCAGTTCCCGGTAGTGATGTTTCTTGTTCGTCGTTATTGATGTCGTATGATTATTCATATTTGCTTTTAATTACTAATCTATTTCCTTTATTCTGCTTAAGAGCATGCAAAGTTACGGCTTTATTCACTAATTACCAAATTTTAAAAGGTAAAAAAGTAAAAAAGTAAAAAGGTAAAAAGAGCCTAGCGGGGTTAAGCTAGCTTGGGGCTCTTTTTACCTTTTTTAGGGGACCAGCGATGGAATCGCTGGGAACGGGGACAGGAAGGGGTTAAAGCTTCTTTTTACCTTTTTACTTTTTTACCCTTTTACCTTTAAATGTATGAACTTCCTTCCTCTTTCTGTCCATACGAGGTAGGTGTGGGTATAGGCGGTGCCCAGCTTCTCCTGTGCCCCATCGCAGTGAGGGTCGGGGAGGGTAGAGTAGCGGGTGCGGCTCTTCGCCAGACCCATGTGGGCATAATCGGCATAGAGCAGATACTGGCCGCTCTGGTAGTACTGGATATGAAGGGCACAGAGCTGGCGGTTCAACTCCTGTGCCGTGATACCCAGCTCCTTCGCTATCTGCGTGGTGGTATAGCAGGAAACAGAGTTGAGCACATTGTCGGTGTAGAGCGCCTTCGGCAGAAGATGATCCACCTGATTCTCCAACTGGATGATGTTCTCACCGTTCTTGGCGATGCAAACCACCTGCTCATCTACCACACCGTTCAGCCGACGAATCTCCGTATCCTGTTCTCCGATGAGTTTCTTCTGCTGATCAATCTGCACCTGCTGGTTTTTCAGCAGATTCTCCTTCTCCTTGAGTGTAGCTCTGAGAATCTCTTCAGCATGCCGAATCGTCTCTTCATCACTCTCGCCCTGCTTTACCGGAATATAACCGCCCGTCTTGCGAATCTGTGGCAGCACCTCGGAAGTAACCCAGTTTTTGAACTTCACCGCCGTTGGAAGCTTGGACCCGAGAACCAAAGCATAGAATCCGCTCTCGTTAACGAAAAGAAGCTGGCACCAGCGCTTTGCCTCACTTCCATCCTTCTTGATACCAGTCGTTACCCTTATGCTGTGTTTTACAGCATCATGTGGGCTAACTAGCTGATACACAGCGCATCTTGCTCTTTTATATCCCAGCGTATCACAGACATCCTTTGCACAGAACAAGGGTTCTCCATCTTCATCGGTCAAGGTGCGAATCTTACCGAATTCAGGGTTTTCAAACACGACAGCATTACCCGCTGTCTTTTCATTCTTCATTTCTTCCTTTTTTGTATTTTCTTCTGTTTTCATGTTAAAAATGGTATTAAAATTAAACACTAATAACTAATCACTACCCAATGCTCATCCAAATGCTCTCATCCCTGTCTCTCGCAGCGGTGATGGCATTGATGAGGCGGTGGAGCCAGATGCGGGAGTTTACAACCATGCCTTTCACACGGTTCTCACCCACCAGGATGCAGCCCTGCGTATCATCGGGATAATTGCCGGCATGAATGCGGATGCCCTCAAAATTGGGGACACCCAACAGCAGCGGCAACCACATCTGAAACCTCGGCGACTTGCTGATCACCACCGGATAAGTGCCCTCAGGTATCGCCGTCTTGCCCTTCATCTTCTGCGCCTTCTTGCCCGATACACGCCCCAACCGCACATTCTCCTCGGCAGGACTTAGCTCCACACCCAGAAGATTGCGCCAGCACGGCTCCAGCGTATCACAGAAATACGAGTCCGCATTCAGCTTCTCCGCAGGCACCTCGCACACCGTCTTCAGCCCCCTGCACTTGTTCACACTCTCAATCGTGCGCTTCTTCACGTCCTCATCCTTCAGGATGTAAAGGCGACCTATCGTGTAGGTCTTCTTCTTCGCTATACGTTTTAAAACTATCTGCATAAGTAAAAATAAATTTAAGATTTAATAACCATACCGTCATGGCGGTACTTAAGCTTCTGAAAACTGTCACAACTGTCACAACTGTCACGCTTGCCGTCCTGCTGCGACGCTCGCTCTATATAATTCCGGTGCAGCCACTGCCTGATCATCACCTGCGTACCCTTCGCATCCAGTCCATGCTCCACCCGGATGGCAAGCAACTGCTGAACCGTAAACACATCGGGTAAGAGCTGTAAAAGATTCTGAGGTCCGCGTTTCGAACTCTTCTCCGCATAATTGTTCTCCTTCGCAATCATGTCGCCGAAGAACCGCATCTTGCAGTACAGGTCATACTGCTCGCTCCAGCGGATAAACTCGTCAATCTCCGGCTCCCACTTGCAGCCATTGGCTACATACAGCACACACGCCTTCAGGTAAGCGATGACGTTGGCACGGAACGAGAGATTCTCAAACGTCCTGTCCTGCGACAGCCGGGCAAACTCAGCATTCTCATCCTTCAGTTTGAGAGCAAGCTGGAACGCCTCCTTACACTCAATCAGACCCGTTACTTTGTTCAGATTTTCGATGTAAGGCCGTAGCGCCTCACGGTACGATTCATCATAAGTTCCGTAAACAGGCATATCTTCGCCGATTTCCCTTTCGGGGATGGTACAGAAGTTGATACGGCTGATAGGACCATCGGTAAGAACCTTAGAGAAGTAACGCTGACCCTTCTGGATGGTGGTAGATGCATTCCAGTTGAACCGGATGGTAACACGCTCCGTGACACTCATCGTTCCTACGCGAGTTTGTCCATATTTGTTACCCGGGTCGGCTGCCAGACACATGATACGGAACTGCTGGCTTCCGCTACCCTTGAGCGCATCAAACTGGTCTAGCTCATTGAGCGAAGTATAGAGGAAATGTTCCTGCGCTTCAGCCGTTCTCATCACGAAAGCCGGGTTTGTCATATCCGCATCAATCTCCTGGATAATCAGGTTTTCGGGTCGCTTGCGCTTGTCCTTGTTGGCACCCTTGCGCTGCATCTCGTCCTTCCACGCCTTCTCGCGTTTCAGGTTTTCAGCATCCCTCTTCCTGATATCTTCCATAATGAAATCGATGGGCCTGTTCACGCTGCTCTTACCCGCTCCGGTACCCGCAAGCAGCAGTGTCATCAGTCTCGCCTCGTGCTCCACGTTGTCAATATACCGGAACCTCGTCTTCCAGAGATGCGTAGCCAGCGGCGGGAAGATAGCGTGCGCCACAGCCGGCTTATAAATTTCCGGTGTCCTCGATATCAGCAGCTCCACCAGCTTCGGCAGTTTCTTCGGCATCTCCGGCGGGTCAGGATAATCCTCATCAGCCCTATTACCTGTTAACTGAAAACTATTAACTTGTTGATTCGCCTTCTGCTCCGCCATCGCATTCACCCTCATCACTTCCCTCGACATCGGCTTCGTATTGTCAGCATATTTCGCATAGAAGTCGTGAATCAGCTGATGGCAGTCATTCTCCTGATAGTAGCTCGGCATTTTCACCCTCACCACCTTCATCAGTTCCTCTTCCTCCATCACCCTCGAAGCACCGGCGCTCATGATAGCCAGCAGCGAAGAGTGTCTCGACCCCACGGTATCAATCTCCATACCCCCGAGTCCGGCAGCCTGCGTAAAGAGGTCAAACGCAATCAGATTCTTCTCCCTGGCTCCCAGTCCGCCAGCATCCTGATTGCCTCCAGAATGCCCGATATGAGGAGCATCAGCACCATGGCTATTAACTTTCCCTCTTCCGTCCACGGTCAGTCCGCGGTCCAGATACGCCTGCCTTCGCATCAGAATCTCCTTCTCGTTCAGCACGGCGCACCACATCTTCGACCTGTAGATTTCCGAGTCCTTATCCGTGAGATAAATCATTCTCTCGGGTGTGATGCAGCTCTCGTCATACGGCACCCCCAGCGCCTCGCAATACGCCTTCTGCGTCTCCTCGATGGTCATTCCCACCGGCAGTCTGATACCGATGTGCAGTTTCTTCCGGGCACTGTAGCAGAGGTGCAGCAGCGAGCCGTTCCAGATGCTGTCAGAGCAGTTCAGCTCCCTTGCCTTCTCGATAGCCTTGTCTACATACTCCCTGTCATCCACGTCGATGATAGTCTGGAACATGAAGCTCTCGGGCTGGGCATTCTCCTGTCTGCGCACATTGTTCTTGAAAATGCCGTAGTGGGGACAGAAGAAAGGCAGTTCGCTCTTCAGCCTGTCCTGCGCCTTCTTCACCGCCTCTGCATCGTTGGCATTCACCTTCGGGATAGGCAGTTCGCCCCTAATCTGCCGAATCATCTTCCTGATTTCCGGCGACGCAATCACCTTGTCATACACCGCCATACTGTTGGAAAACACCTTCCCCTTATTGCCCTTGCGATAAGGGTTCAGTGCAATTACATGTTGTGTTTCTGTCATGTTATTTCGTTAATAAAAGATTGGTTTAGAGGGCGATATGCTGGCTGTTGATCCAGAGTCCGTATTCGCTGAATGCGATGTCGAGCGGTTCCTGCAGTTCCGGAATCCTCTCGATACTCAGCACCCCCTTTCCCCGGTTCAGTTCAGCCAGGTCATACTTCGCCAGCACCTTCTCCACGAAGCCGTGAATCCATTTCTTAACCAGTTTCAGTTCGGTAGTCAGATTCGTCTCCAGGTCGTGCAGCATCACCTCATCGATAAAGTATCGAATAGTGCGCACGTTCTTCTTTCTCTTGCCCGAATATCCGAGTTCGCGGTCCGTAATAAAGTTGAGTTCGCCCTTTTCTTCAGGCACCAGATTCATCTCGAATCCCACAATCTGCCCCTCAGAATCAGCAATCACCTCAAAGGCCTCACGTCCGCTTTTTTCGTAGAGGCACATGACATCCTCCAGATTGTAGAAGATGCCCTCTTCCGTTTTCACCACTCTCAGCCGTCCGTAAGCAGGATGACTGAACTCATACGCTTTCACTTCCATCATTTTAAATAATTTAGAAGATTGGGGGCTCCCACCACGGTTGATGTGCAGATACACAAAAGCCCCCGAAACTCAGACCGCATTGGTTCTGAATTCCGGGGGCAAAGGTAAGGCAAATTTCTCGCTTCTACCTAGTACGTACTATGTACGCGTACTAGTACTACCTGCCAGATTAACCTCTGATAGCAGGCATCACTTTTTCGAGGAAGGGAATCGTTTTCTTCTGTTCCATTCCTCGGTTGTAGGCGGCTCTCATCGAGTTCGGATTAGGACCCCAATAATTGCCGAATACGCTCCATATATTATCGATTTTCAACTCTGTACCTATCTGGTTGGCAAGGATGGCAGCTTCGGATGAAGACAGTCCTGAAGGCATGAAATTTTCGGTTACCAAGCCTATCTCTATCAGGTTGTTCTTTATCCTCTGAGCCTTTTCCGTTTTCAGCTCTTCCGGCATCTCAGCATTTCTGCATGAGTTTTGCTCACAGGCATTGCTGCCATAATAGTTTTCCACATGCTCGAAGTACGAGCTACCAGCGTTCATGATGATCATTCTTTGTCCAGACATTTCTCATCCTCCTTTCCCTGATAGTTGTTCATGTGCTCGATGTACTGTCCACCATTCATCTGGATGGTATTGTTGATAACGATGGTGAAGTGCTTTATTACAAAGCGAATAAATTTCCTATAAAAAAAAGTTTCATCTTCTTTTGTTGTCTTTAGGTTGATTAACTGTTTCCGCCTCATTTTAGCAGAGGACGTGTGTTTGCGCTAACGTTTTTAGCGTAAGCCGCTGGAGGCTGCCGAGCGCCTACTATCCGTAAGGTGTGGGGGCGGGTAGGATTGTGTGTTTACTTTCTGGTTGTTGATATGGCATTAAGTTGATACTTGGTCGCAGATACCTGGCATCTCGACCGATTATTAGTAATTATAGCATACCACAGCTCGCTTAGGAGTTCTCCTAAGCTTCCGAAACACCTTTTCTTCATAAAGTCGAGGTGATTGCTGTTAATATGCTTCATTTTTTTCATAATTTCAAAATTTCGTGCAAAGGTAATAAAAAACATTCAAATAACCAAATAAAAATTGAGCGTTATGACGCTCACTTTAATTTAATATTTATTATACATACATGTGATGTTTTTAACAGATTAAACGCCATTCCACCTCACGCATCCCTGTAATTCCCCTCATGCCTCTGCCATTCCCCTCACGCCCTGAAGGGGCAGAAGCTCCTAGCCCAGGGCATCGCCCTGGGTATTCATGTCCGCACGCCTGGCGCCCTGAAAGGGCAAAAGCTTTA
>OIZE01002097.1_pt1 | contig 11028 bp, 8 predicted proteins | sample 1588421 | NCBI WGS metagenome assembly OIZE01 (sample SAMN03283251) | human gut metagenome | biome: human-associated habitat; material: feces | host: Homo sapiens | place: USA | collected 2013
ACTACGGTCATTGTCTGCATGGCGGACCGCAAGGATTCCAATACCGGGTGTTTGATGCAGAATTGTTGAATCCGCAGGAATTGCAGTTGACTTATCGTGCAGAAGACGGTGAAGAAGGTTTTCCGGGAAACATCACTTGTAAGGTAGTGATGAAACTGACGGACGATAATGCCATCGATATTCAATACGAAGCGGAAACAGACAAACCGACGATTGTAAATATGACCAACCACTCTTATTTTAACCTTGAAGGCGATGCAGGCAACAATTCCGGTCATCTGTTGATGGTGGATGCGGACTATTATACTCCGGTGGATAGTACTTTCATGACAACTGGCGAGATCGTTCCGGTAGAAGGAACTCCGATGGATTTCAGAATAGATAAGACAATCGGAAAAGACATTGAAGCAGACTATGAACCGTTGGTATTCGGAAAAGGTTATGACCACAACTGGGTATTGAAAAATGAAGGCAAATTTGATAAAGTAGCAGAAGTGGCCGGGGATGAAAGTGGAATCCATATGAGTGTACTGACAGACCTTCCGGGTGTGCAGATCTATACTGCGAACTTTCTTGACGGAGAGAAAGGAAGAGACGGTGCAGTTTATGAGATGAGAGATGCCATTTGTCTGGAGACACAGTACTATCCGGATGCAATCCACCACGAGAACTTCCCGGGACCGATCTGTAAGAAAGGCGAGAAATATGATACTCGTACTGCCTACAGATTCCGTGTAAAATAATTGAATGGAAGACAAATAATTAATTTATGGGAAAATCAGTATACATTGCGGAGAAACCGAGCGTCGCTCAGGAATTCGCAAAAGCATTAAAACAGAATATGCAGCGCAGGGACGGGTATCTGGAGTCGGAAACTTCCATCGTAACCTGGTGCGTCGGCCACCTGGTTACGATGAGCTACCCGGAAAAATACGATCCTGCGTTAAAAAGGTGGAGTCTTGAGACCCTGCCTTTTTTGCCTGAAAACTTTAAATATGAAGTAATCCCGGAAGTAAAAAAACAGTTCAACATCGTGAGCGGCCTGCTCCACCGGGAAGATATCGAGACCATTTATGTCTGTACCGACTCCGGGCGAGAGGGAGAATACATCTACCGTCTCGTAGAACAGGAAGCACATGTCGAGGGGAAAAAGCGCAGAAGAGTGTGGATCGATTCCCAGACAGAAGAAGAGATCCTTCGAGGAATCCGTGAAGCCAAAGATCTGTCAGAGTATGATAACCTCGGAGCATCTGCCTACCTGCGCGCCAAGGAAGATTATCTGATGGGAATTAACTTCTCCCGTCTGCTGACTTTGAAGTATGGAAATAGTATTTCAAATTTCCTGCATACGCAGTATTCTGTAGTTTCAGTCGGTCGTGTCATGACGTGTGTTCTTGGGATGGTCGTGCGCAGAGAACGCGAGATCCGTGATTTCATCAAGACACCGTTTTACCGCGTACTCAGTACGATCGATGCACAAGGGCATACGTTCGAGGGTGAGTGGAGAGCAGTGAAAGGTTCTCGCTATTTTGAATCTTATGATCTTTATAAGGAAAACGGATTCAAAGAGCGCAAGAAAGCAGAAGAATTAATTCAATATCTGCAGACACCGGATGACGAGTCTGTAAATGTAGCAGGAATACAGGGACAGTCAGGATTGAACTGCAGGATCGAGTCGATTGAGAAAAAGAAAGAGAAGAAGAATCCCCCTCTTTTATATAACCTGGCGGAGCTTCAGAACGACTGTTCTAAGAGATTTAAGATCAGTCCGGATGAGACATTGCGAATCGTGCAGGAGCTGTATGAGAAAAAACTTGTGACTTATCCAAGAACAGATGCCCGTGTTCTGTCTACCGCAGTGGCAAAGGAAATTACAAGAAATCTGAACGGGCTGTCAAAATATCCGATGGCGGCACCGTATATGCAGGATATCTTAAATTTCGGAAGTTATAAGACACTTGCAAAGACACGTTATGTGAATGACAAGCAGATCACAGACCATTATGCAATCATTCCTACAGGACAAGGATTGAATGCATTGAGTACTGTTTCATCTACTGCAAAAGGCGTGTACGACCTGATCGTGCGGAGATTCCTAAGTATCTTCTACCCACCGGCAGTTTACCAGAAGGTTGCTATCGTGACGAAGATCAAAGAAGAAAGCTTCTTTTCAAGCTTCAAAGTGCTGGCAGAGGAAGGCTATCTGAAAGTGGCAGGCATGCCGAAGAGAAAAACAGCACAGACAGCAGCAAAAGACGGAGGGAATGCATCGAATACCGTTGATGATACAAACGAAGAAAATGGATCTGATTCAGCAGACCAGAGTTTGGATACAGGATTGTTCGAAGTGATCAAGTCATTAAAGAAGGGTGCAGTCCTTCAAGTCAGAGCATTGGATATCAAAGAAGGAGAGACATCACCTCCGAAGCGCTACAATTCCGGTTCCATGATCCTGGCAATGGAGAATGCAGGACAGCTGATCGAGGACGAAGAACTTCGTGCCCAGATCAAAGGAAGCGGAATCGGAACAAGTGCGACAAGAGCAGAGATTCTGAAAAAGCTTGTGAATATCAAGTATCTCGCATTGAACAAGAAGACACAGGTGATCACACCGACGCTGCAGGGAGAGATGATCTATGATGTTGTTGATCATTCCATCCGGTCACTCCTGAACCCGGAACTTACAGCAAGCTGGGAGAAGGGACTGAACTATGTGGCAGAAGGTTTCATCACATCAGATGAATATATGAGAAAACTCGATCATTTTATCACCAGCAGAACCGTTGGGGTGAAAGGACTGAACAATCAATATCAGCTTAGAGCCTGCTATGAAAAAGCAGCAGGATTCTATAAAAAGGCATAAAATGTAAGTCGGTTCTAACCGGCAGAAAGGAATTACCATGTTAGAAGCATTAACAGTAAAAGAAAATTATTCATTAGACCAGACAATCGCAAAAGATATCTTCAACGGAGTTACTTATCCGTGGGAAGTACTTCCGAAGATCAGCAGCTTCATCCTTGAGCTTGGAGCTACATTGAGCGAGGACGAATACGAGAAACGCGGGGAAAATGTATGGGTAGCGAAATCTGCAAAGGTTGCTCCGACTGCATTTATCAATGGACCGGCAATCATCGGAAAGGATGCAGAGGTTCGTCACTGTGCATTTATCCGTGGAAATGCGATCGTAGGAGAAGGAGCTGTTGTAGGAAATTCCACAGAGCTTAAGAACGTGATCCTTTTTAATAAAGTTCAGGTTCCGCACTACAATTATGTTGGTGACTCTGTACTTGGTTACAAGTCCCACATGGGAGCCGGATCCATCACATCCAATGTAAAATCAGATAAGAAACTCGTTGTGGTAAAAGCCGGAGATGAGAAGATTGAAACAGGTATGAAGAAGTTCGGCGCAATGCTCGGAGATGAAGTAGAAGTAGGATGCGGAAGCGTTCTGAATCCGGGAACAGTTGTTGGAAATCACAGCAACATCTATCCACTTTCTTCTGTACGAGGATTCGTTCCGGCAAACAGCATTTACAAAAAACAGGGCGAAGTTGTGACAAAAGAAGAAAGATAGTTGAAAATAGAAAATGATAAGAATGGCTCCTGTGTGATAACATGGGAGCTATCTTAGACAGGAGGAATAAAGCAGATGAAAAAAGTGGGTTTTATCGGTGTAGGAATCATGGGAAAATCCATGGTCAGAAATCTCATGAAAGCCGGATTTGAATTACATATCTATGCAAGAACAAAGAGTAAAGTAGAAGATGTGATCGGCGAAGGAGCACAGTTCCATGAGTCAATCAAGGATTGCGTGCAGGATTGTGATGCAGTTATTACGATCGTTGGGTTTCCACAGGATGTAGAAGAAGTATACTTTGACCAGGGGAATATCTTAGACAGTGCAAAGAAAGGTGCTTATCTGATCGATATGACAACAACAAGTCCGCAGATTGCTGAGAAGATCTACGCGGAAGGCACAAAGCGAGGCTTCCATGTGATGGATGCACCTGTCACAGGCGGAGATACAGGAGCGAAAGCCGGAACATTGTCCATCCTTGTTGGCGGAGAGAAAGAAGATTACGAAGCCTGTATGCCACTCTTTGAGGCAATGGGAACAAACATTAATTATCAGGGTAAGGCTGGATGCGGACAGCACTGTAAGCTGGCGAACCAGATCATGATCGCCGGAACACTGTCCGGTGTGTGCGAGGCACTTACTTATGCAAAAGAACAGGGACTGGATCCGGAAGTATTCATGAAGTCCGTTGCGACAGGGGCAGCAGGAAGCAAGCAGCTTGACACATTCGGACCAAAGATCTTAAAAGATGATTATGCACCGGGATTCTTTATGAAACACTTCATCAAAGATATGAAGCTTGCACTGATCGAAGCAAACAGAAAAGGACTTTCCCTCGATGTACTCAGTATGGTTCTTGCCAATTACGAAGAACTTGAGCAGGAAGGATACGGAGATCTCGGAACACAGGCGTTGATGAAATTCTACGATGAAGAACATCGAAATACGGAAGAGTAAAAATCTGCGAACGATAACCGTAAAAATTCTGTTAAGAATCAATAAGCAGGTTGAAGTAACAGGAAAAAGAAAATATAATAGACATCAGAAGAAAAACTGTTGAAAATGATAAAAAGAATCAACAACAGGAAGACTTGAAGGAGGACACGAAAATGCTTACAGATAATTTTGTAACAATGGAAATTGGAAAAGCAAAACACATTGCACTTGTAGCTCATGATGGAAAAAAGAAAGAACTGATTGAATGGTGCGATAGAAATAAAGAAGTATTACAGGGACATTTCCTCTGCGGAACAGGAACAACAGCCCGTCTGATCGCAGAGAAAACAGGACTTCCGGTAAAAGGATATTGCAGTGGTCCACTTGGTGGAGACCAGCAGATCGGTGCGAAGATCGTAGAAGGACAGATCGATTTCATGATCTTCCTGTGGGATCCGTTAGAGGCACAGCCACACGACCCGGATGTTAAGGCACTTCTTAGAATTGCTGTAGTATATGACATTCCGGTTGCGAACAACCTTGCAACAGCAGACTTCATGCTGAACTCCAAGTTCATGAACGAGCCTTATTCCAGACAGATTGAGAATTTCAATAAGACGATTCAGGACCGTGTTGCGGAGATGAAATAATAGAACCCCTTCTTTAGAATATGAAATAGTTATTGAAAAAGTAATATTCAACATATTTCTAAAGAAGGGATTTTTAATATGAATAGATTGAATTATACCATAATTATGGTATAATTATAATAGAAAGGAGGTACTGATTATGCCACAAATTATACCAATAAAAGATTTAAAAAACACCTCAGAGATTTCTGATATGTGTCATAGGACAGAAGAACCAATTTATATTACAAAAAATGGATATGGAGATATGGTGATCATGAGCATGGAAAGTTATGAATCTACAATAAGAAGATATGCTATGTATCGAGATTTGGAGATGTCTGAAAGACAAATTGAAACAGGACAAGTAAAAGACGCAAGGATGGCACTCAGAGAAACGAGGGCAAAATATGGCTTATAAATTGAATGTAACAGAACATGCGGATGAATTGTTAGATCATTTAGTGGATTATTTGGTTAATAATTTAAAAAATGAACAGGCGGCAAAGCATCTCTTAGATAGCGTGGACAGTATTTATGATAGACTTGAGGAAAATCCATTTCAATTTCCTGAAAGTAGAGATTTTTACCTTTCAGCAAAAGGGTATCATGAAGCTATTATTTCAGAAATGGCATATATTATTGTTTTTGATATAAGAGAGGATATTGTGAATGTACTGGGGATTTTTCATCAATTAGAAAGCTATCAGACTAAACTATAAAGGGCTGTGAAAGAGGAATAGTCCAAAAACAAGGGCGCGTGATTTTCTTCACACGCCCTTGTAATTACAGAAGTCCTTTTTCACGCTTTTCAAGAAGAGCATGAATCTTATCAGTCGGGCTGATAACAGAGCTGATCGGCACATCATGGTTCAGGGAATCAATGATCAGTGCGATGAACTTACTCATATCAGCTTTTACAAAGTAAGGTTTCTCATAAAGTTCCGGTGGGAGATATGTAAGGTTTGTTGTAATAACTTTACTGATATATCCCTTATTATAATACTCATCGAATTTATCAAATCCGTCTGTGAACAGTCCGAATGTTGTACATACAAAGACACGTCCGGCGTTACGCTCTTTCAGCTGTTTTGCAACATCAAGCATACTTTCTCCGGAAGAGATCATATCGTCAACGATAAGAACATCCTTTCCTGTCACATCATCACCGAGGAACTCATGGGCAACGATCGGGTTCTTTCCGTTTATAACTGTAGAGTAGTCACGACGTTTGTAGAACATACCCATATCAACACCAAGTACGTTAGAGAAGTATACTGCACGGTGCATAGCTCCTTCATCCGGGCTGATGATCATCAGGTGTTCTTTGTCAGCTTTCAGATCCGGTACTTCACGGAACAGTGCTTTTAAGAACTGATACTGTGGGTTAAAGCTGTCAAATCCACTAAGTGGAATTGCATTCTGTACACGTGGATCATGAGCATCAAATGTAATGATGTTGGAAACGCCCATTGCGTCCAGTTCTTCCAGTGCAAGAGCACAGTCCAGAGACTCTCTTCTTGTACGCTTGTGCTGTCTGCTTTCGTAAAGGAAAGGCATGATAACATTGATACGGCGAGCCTTACCTGTTGCAGCAGCGATAATTCTCTTCAGATCCTGATAATGGTCATCTGGAGACATATGATTAAGATGTCCGTTTACTGTGTAAGTCAGGCTGTAGTTGCATACATCAGTCATGATAAAAAGATCAGTACCACGGATTGTCTCTTTCAGGATACCCTTAGCTTCACCGGAACCGAATCTCGGACAACTACAGTCTACCTGGTAATTGTTGGCCTTATAGTTTCTGTAAAGTGGGGATTCTGTTACTTCGTTGATCGTGTTCTCACGGAAGGAAACAATATAATCATTTACCTTCTGTCCCAGAGGTTTGCAGCTCTCCATAGCAATCAGTTTCAGAGGTGCAATCGGGAGTGTGTTTTCTAACATTTCGATGTTCGTCATTTTCTTCTCCTCAGTGTGAATTAGTTTTTAACCGTCTTAAGAAATCAGACAGTAACGTGAATTGATTAATTAGAATTAACAGATTAATCATTATACATTTAACGTTATACCATTTTTCAGGAGAAAATTCAAGGAGGGCAGGGCGGAGAGTGGACGATAAAATGTATTTTTTGCAGAACAAGACAGAAAATAACAAACTTGCCTTTTATAAGGTGCAATGGTAGAATCTTAAGTAGGAAAATGTGCAGGACAAAAATTAATTTGTGATGAATGGGCACTTGAACATGGATTTGATCTTAGAACGGTTTGTTGTTCATTTTCATGATATTTACGGAGATCGGGATGAGAAATTCATTGAAAAAGAAGGCCGAAAATACTTTCTGTTGTATCTCAGACCAATTATTAATGGAGTCGGTAATTATGGTTGATTACTTGAGCAGCTAGCATCTGGATAAGGGCTATATGGTGACATTCAGTTTTAATCAGAAGAAAGAGATCGGAGTGCGGCAGGTAGAAGTGGATTCTAAGACGATCATAGAAGCTGTAGTATAAGAAAAGAAAAATAAAAGGAATAAAAAGAGCTTTAATATCTGAACGATACGAGGGTACTGTGGAAGATATTAAGGCTCTTTTTATGTATAAGGGAAGTAGTAACTGAACCAATGATATTTAGATAACGAATATCATTGACCTTTGAACAGTAACATCTTAATATGTGATGGAAAAAAGATTTGATATTTTTAATGATTAAATTGCGAAGATATATTATAATATGAGTGATAGATAATTCTGAGTTATCCGTTATGTTGAGCTATTAGAATTTGAGCAATTTGGATATACAATACAAATGCGAGGAGGCACCCTATGAAACCAGAATATTTTGAAGATTTAATCAGCTTATGTGCAGATATTTCTAATCAAGAAAACAAATTATTACCACTATGTGCTGCTGAAAATGTCGCTTCACCTTTCAGTAAAATTCCTCTTGATACATTTCTGCAAGAAAAATACATAATGGGTGGTGTAATGGAATATCAAAATCATAGTAATTTTGTTGGAAGCAAAAAGCTATTCAAAATATATGAATTGTTATCTCGACAATGCAATAAGTTATATGGATGCAAATATGCGGATGCACGAACTCTATCCGGAGTAAATGCAGTCATGACTTTGCTGATGAGTTTATTCTCTGCTGGGGATACGATACTAATTTCTTCTGAAGAGTGTGGCGGACATGGATCTATGCCTAAAATCTGTCAAAGATTAGGAATTAAAACTATTGAAATGCCGTACAATTATGATTTATATGATTTTGATTATTGTCAAATAAATGAAATATTGAACTCACAAAAAATTGAAGGTATACTGATCTGTCTTTCAGATATCATCATTATGCCACAGCTGAATAGAATAAACTTGCCTGAGGATTGTGTGCTAATTTTCGATGCAACGCAGATATTAGGATTAATAGCGACAAAAAGTATAGAAAATCCGCTGAAATGGTTTAATAATGATCAAAAGTTTATATTAATGGGTGCTACGCATAAAACTTTACCGGGACCCACCTGCGGCCTAATAATGACAAATAACTTAAAGCTTGCCCAACAATTTGACACGTTGATAAATCCAGACTACCTACGAAATAGTCAATTGCACCATATCTTTAGTTTAATATTAACTTTGATGGAATTGGAAATTTATGGAGAAAAGTATTGTAATGCAGTTATTAATAATGCAAATATACTAGGCAATATTCTTACTACATATGATTTCAAAGTTATAAAAGTATTGCATCAATATACCTATACTCATCAGATTTTTTTATCTATGCCACAGAATTCTGCTGAAAAGTTCTATAATAGGTGCTTAGATTATGGTGTAAGTATCAACTATAGAACCAAATATATATACAAAACATGTGGATTACGGATAGGGACGCAAGAGATTTCAAGATACGGATGGGATAATGCTGAGATGCTAATTATTGCCGAAATATTAAGAGATATCCGGGATAACAATTCGTTTTCCCAAGATATCTCTGATAGGATTAATATTCTTTCAACAAAGAAACAACTGTGCTATACCATCGAAAAAGAGTACTTTGATATTATATATAATGCGTTACATTACAGTTAATTTTATATTGCATTTCTCAGATTCGCTTTTTGATGACATAGAAAATAAATCTGAGAAATGCATTTTTCTCCAGTAAGTTACAAGCTCTTCTGAAAAATCTTCATTGCGTATAAGGTGTTGTACATATAGGGCATAATTGTAATTAATGTTTAACCCTAGACTGTATGTTTCTGAAATAATTGTTCTCAGTATGTCATTATCAATTTCTTTTTCATGCTTTATACTTAAAAGCATGATTCCTAATTGTGAATTGCTATATAAATTAAAATCGTGTACTCGTTCCGCAAATTGCACCGCCTCTAAATAATATTTTTGACTCTTTTCATAGTTATCTAATTCTGTATCCATAAGTCTGTAGACTTCACCTAATTCAAAATATATATCATATTTGATACGCAATGGCGTTACTTCTAGTAAATCTATTGTTTCCAGTAAAATTTTTTCTGCCATCTTAAAGTTTTTTCGTATCTTATATTCGTAGATCGCTTTGTGCCTAGCAACATACGGTTTCCAGATTTCATTCGCTGTATTATTGCATATAATATGTTCTATGTCATCAAACGCTTTTTTATATGGATAGTTAATATTGCATTGAAACATCCTGATAGATGCAGCAGAGTAAATAGAACGTATCCTAATTTTATCATCATTATTGTCGGCGTCATTTATTAAATCCTCAAAAACGGTATACGCCTGTTCTAAATCTTCCCCAAGATGTCTCAAGCAATGGGCATATAGGTATCGACATTTCACTATTTGTGCTTTCGTTGAAGCTTTTTCTAACAAGGTATATGAAAAGGTAACTGCGTCTTTTAAATAATTTGTGAGATGATCTAAATCGACTAATAAATACTGATATTCAAATTCCACATCACTATTTATGCTTAATAGGTTGATTCCACCTCGAATTTGATAATCATAACTATCAACGACTTCTCTTGCTCTATCATATAATCCCAGTTCAAGAAGTGCCTTCAAATAATAATACCTAACATATATCCAACACTCTCTATTTTCACGTAAATGTGGGTTTATTTGCCCATCAAATTCCAACTCACCAATAGCTATTAGCAAATAAAAGTTATTGTCCGCATACTGTTTGTGCAGAATGTTGCCTATCAAATTATGATCATATTGGAAATCTGATTTGAAGGCTGCGACCAATGCAATGTAAGAAGTATTAGTCATACCCTTATAATAGTGATAGATTTTGTTATAACTTACATTGCTGTATGATCCCAAAAAATCTATACATTTAAGCGAAATCAATTTGTCTATATATATTTTTTCTTTGTACATGTTAATTAATGAATACGTAATCAATCGTTTAATGACTGGTCGTGTTACGGCATTATCGATTCCGTATATAGTTTTTCTTTCAACTCCGTCTTGTAATATCTGGCAAAGGCAAATTATCAATGATAGGGCGCTTTTTTCAAGGTCGCTAAGTGAATTAAGCAATTTTTCAATATAATGCTCAAGATTATTATAGTCTATAATATTAAGTCCTTTAGTATATGCTTCAACGCTGTAACGTGCATACACCGGATACCCGTTCGATAGTTCGGAAATTACATGTCGTTCAGATGGATTAATCTCTATGTTATAGCTATGTGCAAGTAACTCAATTTCATTTTCACTAAATTGTCCCGGACATATATGAAAAACTTCATCATTACTATCGACTGCAATCACTACTTGATTATTTCTGCTACAGTTTATGAATGCTTTTGCAAATTCTGTACATTCTATCAAATTCATTTCATAAATATTATCGATAAATA
>OIZE01002101.1_pt1 | contig 11020 bp, 18 predicted proteins | sample 1588421 | NCBI WGS metagenome assembly OIZE01 (sample SAMN03283251) | human gut metagenome | biome: human-associated habitat; material: feces | host: Homo sapiens | place: USA | collected 2013
TGATGTACGCCGAGGGCTATATGAGCATAAGCAACAACGCAACCGATGAACTTGTTGTGACTTGCAAAGTAGGTCCGAACGAATATAAAAAGAACTATATTTATCTCAATGATTATACGCTCTATGTTGTGGAAGATATAACAGGCACACATGCTGACCCGTATCACTATGTTGTAGAATTTCATACTGAATTTCCCGTTGACGTGGATGTTAAGCCATAAAGAATGAATATTGGGCAAGTCTATAAAGCTCGCGCATTGTAAAGGAGAAATATAAATGGAATTTAATGAAATAAAAGAAGCTTATATAAAATTAAAGACCTTTGCTAAAGAGAGCCTTAAAAAAAACCTTAAAGAAGACAAAATTGATACGGCTAAATATTTATCTGGTTTTCTTGATGGGCTGTACATGATGTACAGAGAAATAGAAGGAAGTGAAGAAGTGCCAAAGAAGCCGATAAACGAAGGACACTATTATTTATGCCCTTGTTGCCGAAATAATTTGGGTACTTGGGATAGTGGTTTTGTCTATAAAGTTTTTATGCCCAATTATTGCAGTAATTGCGGATGTATGCTTGACTGGTCAGAGGTAAATGCGGCGACACTAACAAAGATAGCTGAGGCGGTAGATGTAAAGAATGATGTATGTGCGCATTGTTTACCGCAGGAAAGAGGGCTTATAAATTCTATAAAAAAAGAAAAGGCTGAATATTGATACGAGTTGGACACTACTGCGCGGCGGTGACGTCCTTTTTGATAAGAGAAGAGGGTCGCGCGCAGATGTAGGTTCGAGAGTAAACGAGAAAGAAAATTTTTTTGAAATTCGAAAATTGGACGAAAGTTGTAGAGAGGATTGTAGGGTTTCTCTACTTCTTAATGTAAGTAGAAAAATAGGTAGAAGCTCAAGAGTAACCTAAGTAATAATTTAAGTAGAAATGTAAGTATACTTGTAAGTATACTTACATTTTTTATATAAGTATACTTATAAGTATACTTATAAGTATACTTACAAGTATACTTATATTTCTACTTACAAGTATATATGGCTTTCTTCCGAAGAAATAATCCCTTTTTCCTTTCGCACATTTAGTACCGAAGCGCGTAGCGCGAAGGTACGGTATGGCGCGAAAGGAGAAAGGGCTTGTAGGCGGTAATGTAGGTTTTAGTATAAGTTTATACATAAGTATATACGAGTTGGTTGTAAGTATACTTACAAGTATACTTATAAGTATATGAAGGTTTTGCCTATGTTTCTACTTACAATATATGAAAGGGCGAGGGGAAGGGCGGAAAAAAAGGAGGGGAGAATAAGGGCTTTGTAAGTTTATACCTATGTATATGGATGGAAAGACCTGTGCCTCTACCTATGTATATGGGGTGGAGTAGAGTGGAGTGAAGGGGCTTGTGTTTCTTCTTAGGTTCTTACTTACAATATATGGGGATTTCGTTTTTTGACCCGGTCGCCCGCCTTGCAGGTTGGCGTGTAAACCTTCGTGTAAACTTCCACTATCCGGGTATGGAATTTCCTATCGCCGTCGTCGCAAGGAAGATCGCGGCGCTTTGGCGTGTGGAAGGGCAGTGGCAAATCCTTATGGGCGCTTGGTATTTGAAATCCAAAATGAATGGTCAATATTTGAATTGAATGGTGCTGCCCTCAAATTTTGGAGATTTACAAATTTTTTGTGAGTATACTTACAATATATATAGGTTTAATTGTAATTTTTTCTGAAAATTGCTGTAATTTTTTCTAAAATTTTTTTGAAAATTTTGTGAAAATTCTGTAATTTTTCTGAAAATTTTGGGAAAATTTTGGGAAAATTTTGAGGAAAATTATAAGTTTTTTCGTAATTTGTTATATTAATATGTAGCATTTTAATATCGTAAATATAGAAAATGTGTCAAATTATAAGTATAATTACAAGTATAATTATAAGTATACTTACAAGTATACTTATATGTGCGCGAAACCGTAAACCTGCCCGAAACTCGAACCCGCTCCCAAAAGAAAACCTTCTTTCCGAATCTTTCTAACCCGCTCTTTCAGCGTTCAATTCCTTTCTCTTTTCCTCTTTTCTACCTTCTTAAAATGAAGTTTAGACCCAAAGAAAATTTAAAGCGAAAAACCTTTAAATTTTTCGGAGCGGGCAAACCAACCAGTGTCCCGCGCGTCTTATAGGTATTTCCATTTGGCTTTAAAGCCTATAAGAATGCGCGCACTTCAGTTAACTAAAGCGTTCGTGTCGAGCGGGTTGCGCGCACTTGTAAGTAGGAGTATAGGTATCTCCACTTATACGATGGTCTACGTTAAAACTTACACTACCCGCTCCCAAAATTTGCTTTCTTCCTAAAATCGCGCTATAATATATATAGAAAGTAAAGGAGACGAAAACCGTGAAACCGTTAACTCCGCTCCTCGCATCTAAAAATTTCGTCTCTCTTTACTTCCAACTTCAAAAATGAAAGGACTAAAAAGAATGACACAGAGAGAATTTTTCACCACTATCGTTGAGGGTGCTACCGTAACCGCCGAGATGGAAGCCTTTGCTTCCCATGCACTCGCCAATATCGACAAGGCTAATGAGAGTCGCCGCGAGCGCCAGTCCAAGAAAGCGCAGGAGAACGAACCTCTTCTCGCACAGATTGAGACCGACATACTCACCGTTGAACCCATTACCGCGTCAAACGTTGCAGCTATACTCGGCACCTCTACCCAGAAGGCTACAGCTCTTCTTCGCGCACTCGTTGCGGCAGGACGCGCGCAGGTTCAGGATATCAAGGTTACGGGCAAGGGTATGCAGAAGGGCTACTTCAAAGTCGAGGCATAAGTGTGCCCGCTCGGACGATTGTAAGGTAAAAACAAAACGAGAGAAGACCAAGGGAAACCTTGGTCTTTTTTCTTTACAAACGCGCCCACTTCACTTAACTAAAGCGCAGCATACAATAATTTATTTGTCTTTCCCAGCTCATACATAACCCGCTCGATATATACCGCCGCGACTCGTAGGCGAGAAACCAAGACGCAGCTTATTGGCGGTTAATAAACGATAATACCTATTCACAGCTTATTCCGAGCTCAAATGCAGCTTATTTGCAGCTTATACGAGACAATATATTGGAGCGTACCTACGGTTCAGTGCACTGGTGTATACAAGACAATCTACAATCGCCGAGGTGACAAAATTTCACATTTAAGAGTAGGGAGGAATATTCGATAATAAGATTTTATATTTAAATTTTATTTTCGGAAATACTTGTCAATACTTTTGAAGAAAAATAAAAAAAGAAGTTGGGACGTGTAACGTCCCAACCTACCATAAAAGAAATAAGAGAACTATTGCCCTCTTACTTCTATACTTACATTTACGCGGTCGGCAGTGTATACGAATTAATGAGTCTCTTGCCGTTTGCGACCTGTGAGACAGCGAGCGAACCGTCCTCGGTCATCTGCTTGAGAATCGCGTTCGCTTTCTGCGGAGTGGTGTTAAGTGCAGTTGCAACCTCTTTGCCCGTCATCGGAGTATCACCGACGAAGCACGCGAGAATTGCTTCCTTGAGTCCGTCATTCTTTGAATTGCGCGTTGTCTTGCGCTTCTCGGCGCGAGCCTCAATCTTTGCAAGTTCATCCGCCGCGTGAGTTCTCATTTCCTCGGTAATAACATCGCTGTTCATAATGCTCTCGAAAAACTCTTTCTGTGTCATAATACTTTCCTTTCTTGTTTTAAAGTCTGTCATTGACTTTTTTATTTTTGCTCAAGAGGTTTACTTCCTCTTGATTACAGTTATATTATACTCTTATAGGGTCGGAATGTCAACATTTGATTTGGGACGTATAACGTCCCAACTTAGAATTTTCGCCAAAAGAAAAAAGAGGGTTTAACCCTCTTTCTCTCTTTTTTCTTTTATGAGTTTATTCTGCGCGCGTTGTTTTTCGTCACGCTCAATTTTCTTTTTCTTCTCTTCTTCTTTTCTTTTTGCCGTCTCGGCTTTCTTTTTTTCGTTTATCTCAAATTCTTCGTGAAGTGAGTAAGCGTCAAAAATATCGCCGTCACGACTGCCCGCGGGAATACTTACCGCGATTTTCATAAAAGCTTCGTCACCGTTATCGAATACAATCGGAAAAGCAACTTCATTTTTCTTTATCTGAATTGCTTCATCACCCTCGGATTCAATAAAGGCAATTAATTTTTTGAGAAATTCCGACCGTCTTTTATCCTGTTCCTGTTTTCTTGTCATATTAAAAATTTCCTCTCTTTCTTTTTTCTGTTTATATTATACCCTATTTTCTAAAAAATTTCAAGATTTGACTTGGGACGTTTAACGTCCCAGTTTTTTCGGTAAAATTTTGGGCGGGAATTATCCCGCCCGTTTTGATTACTCGGCTATCGAATAGGAATTGACAAGACGCTTTCCGTTCTTGACTTCCTCGACAACAATCTTTCCCTCGGTTGCCAACTGCTTGAGAAGTGCATTTGCTTTCTGAGAAGTAATGCCGACTGCTTCGGCGACCTCTGCGCCCGAAAGATGGACGCCCGTGGTGAAGTGGGTAAGAATCGTTGCCTTGATGTCCTCGTTCTCTCTCTGCTTCTTTGTGGGCGTATTGCGGCGATACTCTGCTTCGTGGGCGAGCTTGGCGAGTTCCTTATCAGCAAAAGCATTCATATCCTCGCTGATGTTTGCCTCGATAACTGCGTTGTAAAAATCCTTTCTTGTCATAACTTTTTTCCTTTCTCGTTTTTCAGTCTGTCGTTGACTTTTAATTTTGTTCAAGAGTTCTTTTTCTTTTCCCTCTTGATTACAGTTATATTATAATCTTTTTTGAGTGGGAAGTCAAGACTTGACTTGGGACGTATAACGTCCCATTTTATGTGGAGAAAAAAGGTGATGAGTTATCACCACCTTTATTTCTTAATCGTCAATATCCGCACGACCTATTATTCTAAACGGGAAATATATAATTCCGCGCTCGAATTTATGCTTTGTCTTTTTTGCGATTAGAGCAAAAATTTCTGATTCAATTTCCGCGTCATCAATAGCACAATGTGCTTCCTCAAAATTATCATCGAGCATTAAAAACTGATATGCCGTTTCTGCTGTTGTGGAATAATATTTTGCGCTACTTGTAACGCGATTATTTTCTTTACAGAAATTTCTAAAATCATCATTATTTAATAAATGAGTGCAAGCAAGACCCCAGACATCAAACAAAGGATAATCAATATTACGAAAAGTAAAAACATCGGGTTTAAAGCAACGATTATTATTATTCTCGCCGCGAAGAATACGCTCGCATTTTTTCTTTTCGGTATTAATAAAAGCGTTATATTTTCCGCTATAAACCGCACGGACATATTTTTCTGTAAAAGGGATTGCTTTTTTAAAATCGAACATTGAATTATATGCGCCTGTTGCGGTCACAACTTTTAAATCGTTTTCAAACTCTGCCGCGAATGTGTCCCACCTTGCGAGCGTTATTTCTCCGCGTTCAAGTCGTTCAAGATATATTGAACGCTTTGCGGCATAATAAGCGGTAGCGAATATTTGCATATCGAAAAAAGTTTCGGATATTAGATAATTTACACGCTTGTAAATATTACCGTTGATATCAATTATTTGATAGCCGATATCATATATTAAAGGCTTTGCAATAGCTATTTTTTTCTTGTCCTCAGCATTATTATATTCCAAAGTAAACGGAAGTGTTGCCGTCTCACAATCGAGAATCATATAGTATTTTCTTCTTCTGTCGAATTTTTCCATTTGTTTTTGTTCCTCTCTTTAATTTCTGATAGTATTATACCACGGGACAAAAAAGAAGTCAATACTGGAGTTGGGACGTATGACGTCCCATTTGCTGGAGGAATAAACCGCACAACAAACTGTTGTACGATTTATTAATTATTATCTTTTTTCTGTATAATTGTTTATAAAATAAATACCTTCGCCCTTTGCAATATCATACATAAACTTATCCCGAAATGTTGGTTGTGATAAGCACCATTCGAGATATTTTTCAGCGCCGAAATATTCAAGCATACAGTCAATTAAATCAAGCTTGGACATTTCATTTTTTGCGAACTCTCTTGCTTCCTTTTCAGTTTCACCTACGGGGTCATCATAGTAGTTATACCACATTTTTTTCTTTCCTTTCTTTTATTTAATTACATTTATATTATACATTATTATTTATCATCTGTCAACCTATAAACCGGGACGTATGACGTCCCAATATATAAGGGCGGAATAAACCGCCTCTTAATTTTCTACATCTTCTTCATCCTCCGCCTCATAATAGGCATTTTCTTTGAAGAACTGCTCTTCAATGTCTCCCAACTCATTTTCAAACTCGGGGTAAAAAATTCCATTATTAAATCCCCAACGAATAACTTTCTCCATTAAGTCTGAATCACTGAGAAAAAAGTCGAGATAATCTTCAATCGTCATATTTTCAATTATTGCGTCTCTTGCTTCGTATTCCTCTTCGCCTATCGGCTCGTTGTCAAAACTACTGTACCACATTTTTCATTATCCTTTCTTTATTTTCTGTATATATTATACGTCAATTTCCTGTTCGTAGAAATTTTCTTGTAATATGTCCATTTTTAAATGGTCAAATACTTCCTCTTGAGCGTTGGGATTTAACATATTAAGTATGTCTCCCTCTGTATACTTAGAAAGTAGATAATGTACTACGCCCTCATAATCAAAACTCTCTAATATTTCTCTTATTTTATCATCAATATTATTTTCGGTATAAACCTCTCGATTTTCATCAATATAAACTTTCATTTTTTTCTTTCCTTTCTTTATTTTCTATATATATTATACACGATTATTTATTATTTGTCAACTTATATTGTGGGACGTCTAACGTCCCGCCTATAATTTTGCCTTGTGAGAAAAACCCACAAGGCGCGCGTCACTTTTTTGATTCGGAAACGAAATATTTCCCGCCATATTTTTCTGCAATTTCAATTACCTTTTCGGTATCTTCTCCCGTGGCACAAAAACAATTAAAGATTACATATCTATCTATATCAATATAATTAAAGGGAATTAAATTTGTATTAAAGTATTCCGAAAAAACTTCGGGAGACACCCCGCGCGGAATTGTAAGTTCAACTTTCCATAATTTTTCTTTTCGGAATTTTTCTTCCAACCATTTAACAAAGAACACGCCAATAAAATTAGCAACTGCAACGACAATAACTTTAAACCACAACGGCAGTTCACACACAGTATATACAACCACAACGGTGTACAGTCCGAAAGCAATTGCATTTACAATACTTGCGCCCACCTTGCCGCATTTTATTGTGGCAAGAGATTTTATTGTTTGGATGATAACATTTAGAACATTTAGGATAATAAAAATTAAAATTAATTCCTTTGACATTTCTTTCTTCCTTTCTTTTTTGTTATAATTATTATACAATTTTTTCTACGAAAAGTCAAGAGAGAAGATAGGACGTCTAACGTCCCAACCTACAAGCGCGGGTGTGACATTTCGTCACATTCCGCGAAGTATTTCAAGAATATTATCAACATCGTAAGCAATACCATTCCAAGAGGTACGGTTTTTTTCTTCATCGTCAAAAAGAATCCCGTTTCGCCCTATCTGCTTTGGAGTTCCATATGCAATAATATCGATATGAGAAAAATGAACGCTTGCAAGATGTTTTGAAAGCCATTGCCTTTTTGTTTCTTCGACAATTTCCGCATATTCTTCCGATGAGTCGCGCGCAGTCCACGAAACAATTCCCACTTCATACTCCTGTCGCAAAAGACGATTCAACAGCCGAGCGAGCACTTGTAAATTGACGAGCGGGCGAGCGTTTTTGTAAGCGTCAGCTCGTTCATTTTTGATATCGTCAAGCCACCCCTCAACGCCGTAGAGGTCGGCAATAGTTCCGTCCATATCGAACCAAATTTCTTTTATCATTTATTTTATTCCTTTCGTTTGATTACATTTATATTATACACGACCGCGCGCGAATTGTCAACAGAAGAGTTAGGACGTCTTACGTCCCAACTTATTATAGAAGAAACCGCGTGACAAAAAGTCACGCGGGCATTTGTTAGTCGGGAATTTCTCTTACAAGAAAATACTCATCCTCATCAAGCCATGATTCTACATCTTTTTCAATAACGCTTTCGAGAAAATCCAATTTAAAATTGCTAAGAATTTCTTCGCAGGAATAATTATTTTCGATAAACTCGAACAAGGCATAAGTATCATTTACAACATTTTGCCGAACACTTTCTCTTGCTTCCTTTTCGGTTAATATCTTATTGCAATCATAATCATAAAAAATTTTCATATTTAATTCTCCTTTAAAAATCTCTTACGCAAAAAAGGTTTTCATTTTCAAGTTGTCTTTCTGTTATCGTTTTTACGATTTCTTCAATAAAATCAGGAGGCAATTTTTCTATAATTTCATTATGGGAATAATGGTCTATAATAAATTCCCATATGCCATATTTATCTTCCCGAGCTTCCTGTTCGGTATATCCTTTTGCTTCTTGCTCTGTCAACAATTCTTGTCTTACATAGTCATAATAAATTTTCATTCTTTTTCGTTCCTTTCTGTAAAGTTTTCCGCAAAATAAACATTATTACTTGCTATAATGTCATCTGCGAACTCAACCCAAAAGCCAACCTGTGACAAACACCAACGAAGATATTTATCATAGCCATTGTAATCAACCAAATAATCAATCAAATCGCACTCAGACATTTCATTTCGCGCAAACTCCCTTGCTTCTTCTTCTGTCTCACCCACGGGTTCATCACAATAGTTATACCACATTTTATTATTCCTTTCTTTTCTTTTTGATTACATTTATATTATATACTTTTTTAGAGATTTTGTCAATCCTACTTTTGGGACGTATGACGTCCCAGTTGGGATTTTAAGAAAAAGTTGTGGGTTTAACCCACAACCTCTTCCTTTATTTTCTTCAACATCTCATCAAGTTCGGCTTTTGTTCCACCGAGTTCAAGATTTACAAGAATATCCTGTATCTTCTGCTTTTTCTCATCCCTCAATTTTCTTCTTTTTTCCAGTATCGGCATATACTCTTTGTTGCCGAAGTTACAAATATAAGTTATAATAGTTTTCTCTCTATCATCCCATGAATCTATCGAAAATCCATTTTCCTTAATTATCTTCTTTGCGGCAGCATCAAACTCATCAGCCAACTTTTCGAGAATTGTCTCCACTTCTTTTTTCTTTTCGTAATAATCTCCGTCGCAATTTTTAATCAGGGGCTCATAGATTCCGTTGACTACTTCCTCTACATACTCTCTAATAAGCTTTGTAACTCTCATTTCTTTTTTTTCCTTTCTTTTTTGGTAAGTATTTTTGTATCTCTCTCTTGAGTACATCTATATTATACTATTTTGTGAAAACTTTGTCAACAATGGAATCGGGACGTGATACGTCCCATAATTTTCTCGAAAAGTGCGCGTTCATTAAGAACGCGCTGAGCGGGCAAATTTTTCGACTTCTTCGGGAGAAAGAACTTTTATCACTTCGGCGAGAAGTTCATAAGCAGGAACTTCAAAGGATGTCACATTTTCATTTCGATAATCTACAATATACTCCCTTTTAATCTTTTTATAAGCTTCGGGTTTTAAATAATCTTCAAGTTCGCTTCCAAGCATACTACTCCCGAAAATGTCAATATAAGCATTGTTCATCTCGTTAAGTGCCTGTTCAGCTACTTGTGACTCAGTAAGTATACCATTATCATAAGTTTCTCTGAAGAGTGTTACCGTTTTTTCATCATTTGTTTTAATAATCATAATTTTCTTTCCTTTCTTTTACTTTCTGAAGATATTATACAATATTTCTTATGAAAAGTCAACATCAATTTTGGGACGTGATACGTCCCGACTTTTCGAGAAGATTTTTTAAAAGAAATTTTCTATAAATATATATAATATATAATATATATAATATCGGTATTTATATACCTATATAAAAATTAAATTTAAACTTACAATCAAATTTTCAGTAAAACCTACAATTGCGCGAAGTGACAAATTATCACATCGCGCTATCGTAATTATGAACTTCCAAGTGCGGCGCCAATGCAAGACATCAGTGCGATTATCCCAACAAACATAAGACATCCCATAAATCCCATAAATAATTCTCCTTTTGTAGCTTGTGAGCGGTTATTTCTTTTTGGTATTTTCCTTTGCTTCATGAAAAGGCAAAAGCAGCTTGTACAAAATTTTCGCTAAACGCAGCTTCAGCTTTTCTTCAAACTTTATTAGCTTCTTCTCATTTACGAATCCGCCAATAACTATTATTACTATCAGTATATCAAATACTGTCTGTAATGCAAACTTTAATTCTATACTCATTTTCTTTTTGTCCTTTCCTTTACTTTCTGTATATATTATAACTTATTTTTAATTTTTTGTCAATTATAATTCTGGGACGTGAGACGTCCTAACATTTTCCCGTTAATTCTAAACGCCCAATTTTCCGAAAAAATAAGCCTCAGTCTAACCCGAGGCTTATCTTTACCAGCTTATCAATCTTCTTTTGTAGCTGCGAATCTTCTATATTGCCGCAATATTTTATCAAACGAGACTTATCAACTGTTCGGAGCTGCTCAAGAAGGACTGTTCCGTGAACAAATTCTAACTGTAGCTCACAATGCGTTGGCAGCTTCTTTTTCGTAGCTGAGGTAATGGGTGCAACGATAGTGGTCGGTGAATATTTGTTGCCTTTATCGTTCTGTAAAATAACACACGGGCGCAGACCGCTCTGCTCACTGCCGAGATTTTTTCCAAAATCGCAATAATAAACATCGTACTTTTGCATTGATATGTACCGCCTTTTCTTTTTGTTGAGTCTATTATACCACGGCGCAAGCCCGATTGCAAGCGCAAAGGTGGGACGTCCGACGTCCCAACTCTATGGTGCGATATAGGTATATATAAGGTGATGATATGTCACTTCGTGAGCATAGAGATAGGGCGGTTGTTCACCGCCCCGTTATTAATC